>Ga0307512_10000466_pt1 | contig 59336 bp, 58 predicted proteins | sample 14_EM_MG_FD_200267 | JGI IMG/M metagenome (GOLD analysis project Ga0307512, IMG submission 200267) | Populus trichocarpa ectomycorrhiza microbial communities from riparian zone in the Pacific Northwest, United States - 14_EM | ecosystem: Host-associated > Plants > Roots > Unclassified | place... | reverse complement strand
CGCCAGATATACCAATCACGCTTTTTGCTCTGTTTCGACGAGCGCGAGTCGAGGAACCATTCGTGCTATCTCTTCCTTAGCTAGTATCTCCCAAGATATAGTAACAAGTGGCTACCTGGTCGCTCGTATGATTCACCACCAAATCCATCAGCAGCTTCATACCTCTTTGGTGTGCCCCGGCTATCAATGCCTCGATATCCGCCATTGTTCCATACTGAGGGTTGATGTCTAGGTAGTCTGAGATATCATATCCCATATCCTTTCCGGGGGACTTGTAGACTTTCTGAGTATCAGCATGGGAAAGAGAATGGATATTTGAGGGGAAAGAAACCGGGAGAGATCCATAGCACGTCTACACCCAGATCGTGGAGGTAGTCTAGCTTTTCGATTATACCTGGGATGTCGCCGATGCCATCGCCGTTTGTGTCATTGAAGCTAGAGGGGTAGATTTGGTAGACGCTGTTTTCTTTCCACCAGCGGCGCTGGGAGCGGGAAGGCGTGGGGTGGACTACAGCTTCTTCTGACATTTTGAGAGGATATGTAGTTTGGAGATTTGGAGATTTGGAGGTTTGGAGATGGTTCACCCCGCTTTTGAGTATGCAGGTGGTTATGGCTGACGTCACTAAGCATTATCTGTGTCCACGAGTAGATAACGGACAATATGATAGGGAGAATTGGTCAATAGCTACTTTTATTAAAGGTATGTGAATTACTATTTGAATCACTAGGGTCAATGATAGTTCGGGTGACATTTCGTGAGTGAGTGATCCGGCATGATCCACCCACACTATGTATTATGTCGAGGATGAGGGGGAAGCTACGACATGAATTTTCCCTTTGTTGGATTGGAGTAGCGGAGATAGGAAGAAGATGTATGTCATACCCGCAAGCGGGTGAATACAATATGATTACAAACAAACTATGTATTATGTCCTCAATACCCATGCTTCCGCACCTCCTCATCACTCCACTCCCACAACCTCTTCGCTAAATCGTCATTCTTCGCCCACTTTGTTGGTCCTTCATGCCACCACCCCTCATTCCCCTTACGACCAACAGGAACATAATACTCCCCACTTTCCATAGGCATGACCGTACAATAAAGTTGATTCAATGCGCCTTGCTCGGGACTCTTTCCCGCTACTAGCCCGAACGCCTTTACGCCTGCCTTAAACACCCAGTTCCCACCTACAAATGGCGTGTAAAGATCACTCATAACAACACCCGGGTGTACCGACACCGCAACAACCTTTGGATACCGTCTTGCCAGCTCTTTCGCATGTAGAATATTTGCCAACTTACTGAGTGCATACCGCTCCCACGTATTCGCCTTCTCCAGCTGCGTACCAAGATCTGGCAGCGACAACCCGCGGAACGCGGCGTTGTGTCCCACCGACCCAAGGTTCACTACCCTACCCCCGTCCTCGAGCACGGGAAGAAGCAGCTTCGTGAGAAGAAAATGCCCCATGTGGTTTGTCCCGAATTGTATTTCGTAGCCCTCGGCGGTGCGTGAATACGGCAGTGCCATCACGCCGGCGTTGTTCATGAGGATGTCGAGTTTTTGCTCGCGGGAGAGGAAGGATTTGGCGCATGCGGATACAGAGGCGAAGGAGGTTAGGTCGAGCTCGAGGAAGGTGACATCCGCGTTCGGAACGAAGGAGATGATCTCGGTGATTGTGGTGTTCTGGGGAAGTTAGCGAAGAGGTGGGAGGAGGGGGGAGAGATGTACGGCTTTTGAAGCGTTGCGAGATGCCATGTACACTTTTGCGCCGGCACGACAAAGCGCGATGATACTATATTTTCCAAGACCGGTATTGCCGCCGGTTACGAGCGCGATACGCCCTGCTTGGGAGGGGATATCGGCGGCGGTGAAGGGAGTGCTACAGCCAAACATGGTTATGGTGTCGTGGTGAAGGTGGTTGTATTGTAGGGTCCTTCTTCCCTAGTTATACGTTGCACGGGCAGCTGCCTCTGGTCTTCTGAGCTCTAACTCGACCCATTAGGTGGTTTCAAGTGTTGAAGAGGCACAACAGTTTGGCTGTGGCGTAAATGCATATCTTGGGAATATTGCGGCGCTGACTGTTGGTATATTTGGCGATATGTTGGGTCGCAGTGGGCTGCATTGACTTGATGGCTGCCGAGCCTCGAGCTAGGGTCTGTGGATCTGCGAATCTGAAGTTTATGCTCACGGTTTCGGCCGAACCTACTCTACACAACCCAAAACCCAACCCAAAACCCAACGTAGCCATCCTTGTCAGAAGGTCAGCGTGTAAATAAACAACGAGATTCTTATCTGTTCAATCATGAGCCATCACTGCGTATAATCTACCGTGCGTGCTTCGTTGTCTCAACATAATCTCCGGATAAATTGAATTGACCCTCTGGGTTGTCGTGTTATGGGGCTGGGAAGTTTGGGGATGCGTTGAGAAAGCTTGTCTATATTGATTTATATTGAAGGTCATTATAACACGGTCACAAGGTAGCACTCGCTAGCGGGGGCGAATCACGGGAAATTTTTTTGCCATTGTCGTTCTTCCTCGTCGTCATCTCTCCACTGCTGCAAAAGAAAAGAAACTTCAGACGCAGCGTTTTGCAAAAAAAAAACTGCATCCGTTCAGCAGGCGTAGTAATTCTCACGACAGTTTGTGCTAATTTGGGGATGCGACGAATGTTCGATATCTATCGACACGCATGCGATTGCTCAAAGGGTGTTCAAAATCGATAGCCATCTCTTATTTTTGCGGGGAGGGTGTGCCAAGGCGCAGTTCCTGAGCAAGGATTTCGTCTTCTGCGCTGCTTTTCATTGGCCCGTCCTTAAAGCCGCGGCAGCAACTCTAACGGTTCGTGAGACCCAGTCTTTTTTTTTTCGCCTCTCCACCTCCGTTGCTGACTCTGACACTACCCAGGTAGCACCTCAAACTCAACCACGCGGTGAGCCTCTGTCGCCTGCACAACCTTCTCTCTCCACTCAATTCATTCTTCCTCCTTTGGTTACGAGGCTCCTTGGCCAGTCTTTTTACCAGTCTTTTCACCAGTCTTTTCACCCTCACCTTCGTCGTCGTTTCCGCCCCACTATAGTTATTATGCTCCGGTCACCCGCCGCCCAAGCATCTATTCGGTGCCTCAGCAAGCAAAATGTCGTGACGAAGCCTAGATTCTTCCACTCCTCTGCTGCTCCAGCAGCTCTTTCGCCATACAACAGACAGTCCAGCGCAGATGTATCAAAAACCCTAAGCGCTCTGCGGAAACAGTCTACAGCTGCGGCTACAGCGTGAGATCCCGAGTCTCATCAACCTCCGAGGTACTGGCTATGACTCACACTAGCTCTGAGGATACAGTGCCAACCCAAGACCTATTCCTTCTCCAGCTTTCAATCAGATTCCAGATACCTCTACCCACGATGTACATCCTCTGCAGTCCCGGAATAAACCGGCCATGGATGACTCGTGAGCCATTCCAGATACCACAACTTGCAATTGAGTTATACTGATATGTCAGTAGCATGGTTGGGATGTCGGGTGGTGAGATTTTCCACGAGATGATGTTGCGACAAGGAGTGAAACATATCTGTTTGTTCATCCTGCATAATTTCTTTTGAACCGAACATGTGACTCATACATATGCGGACAGTTGGATACCCTGGTGGAGCTATTCTGCCTGTGTTCGATGCTATCTACAACTCAAAACACTTCGAGTTCATCCTACCGCGACATGAGCAGGGCGCTGGCCATATGGCTGAGGGCTACGCTCGCGCATCCGGAAAACCTGGTGTCGTCCTTGTCACCTCTGGCCCCGGCGCCACCAACATCGTTACCCCTCTCCAAGACGCCTTGAGCGACGGAACCCCGCTTGTTGTTTTCTGCGGACAGGTCCCAACTACCGCAATTGGTACCGATGCTTTCCAAGAGGCGGATATTGTTGGCATCTCGCGTGCATGCACTAAGTGGAATGTCATGGTCAAGACCGTGGCCGATCTTCCTCGACGTATCAACGAAGCATTCGAAATCGCAACTTCTGGGCGACCTGGACCTGTCCTTGTCGACCTTCCCAAGGATGTTACGGCTGCGATCTTGCGACATCCCATCCCCGTCGAAACAAATCTACCCGCCAATCCTTCTGCAGCGTCCGTTATAGCGAGAAAACTCAACAAGCACCACCTCGATACAACAATTAAGAAGGTCGCAGACCTTCTTGCTGTCGCCAAGAAGCCTGTGATCTACGCCGGTCAGGGCATGCTCGAGAAGCCCGAGGGCCCAAAGTTGCTGCGTGAGCTGTCGGAGAAGGCCAAGATTCCTGTGACGACAACGTTGCAAGGTCTCGGGGCTTTCGATGAACTTGACGAGAAGAGCTTGCACATGTTGGGTATGCACGGATCTGCCTACGCCAACTTAGCCATACAGGAGGCCGATCTTATCCTGGCTCTTGGTGCTCGTTTCGATGACCGTGTTACTGGAAACATTGCGAAGTTTGCTCCCCAGGCCAAGGCTGCCGCCGCTCAAAAACGAGGTGGTATCATCCACTTTGAAATCATGCCTAAGAACATCAACAAGGTCGTCCAAGCAACAGAGGCTGTGGAGGGTGACGTAGCAGACAACCTTGCTCTGCTCATTCCCCAGATTAAGGAAGTGGAAAGCCGACCAGAGTGGTTCTCTCAGATTGCCGACTGGAAGAAGCGATACCCTTTTGATTACGAGAGGGAGACACCTGGATCCATGATCAAGCCACAGACTGTCATCGAGGAGATCTCCAACCAGACAGCGAACTTTAAGAAAGACGTTGTCATCACCACTGGTGTTGGTCAACATCAGATGTGGGCTGCGCAGCACTTTAGATGGAGACATCCCCGATCTATGGTTACTTCTGGAGGATTGGGAACTATGGGATTCGGTCTTCCTTCTGCCATTGGTGCCAAGGTTGCTCGACCTGACGCCGTTGTCATTGACATTGACGGTGATGCTTCGTTCAACATGTCCCTTCAGGAGCTGTCGACCGTAGCACAATTCAACATTGGTGTCAAGATTGTTGTCTTGAACAACGAGGAGCAAGGAATGGTCACTCAGTGGCAGAGCTTGTTCTATGAGAACCGATTCTCGTGGACTCATCAGTCAAACCCCGACTTCGTTAAGTTGGCCGAGGCTATGAGAATAAAGGGACTGAGGTGTGAGAAGGTTGAAGATTTGCCAGGCACGATTAAGGAGATGCTAGAGTGTGAAGGGCCTGTGTTGTTGGAGGTTGTGGTTGACGTAAGTTTTATTGAATGAAGAAGTGTGAACAGTGCTAACTATTGCTACAGAAGAAGGTGCCTGTCCTGCCAATGGTTCCGGCTGGTAAGGCTCTCCATGAGTTCTTGGTCTACGACGCAGACAAGGAGAAGACACGGAGAGAAGCCTTGAAGCTCCGGTTCCCCAATGGGAATTACCACGAGGCACCAAGCTCTGATTAAATGATTTCCCTTTGTCTATTTCCTACCGAAAAGCGTTCTGTTTCCTTTAACAAAAGCCGGGATTCTTTACTCTACTATCATTTATTGCCTATTGGCATTTGTATAAACACTTTTACCTTATGTTTTGTGCTTCTTCTGTGATGAAACTCGGCGATATTCTGGGGCTTTTTTTGATTACTTTGCGTTCGTCCGTTTATATGCTGTGTTTCGGAATTCATGTACAGGAGTGGGTTGGGTTGGGTTAGCTTGGGATGGGGTGTATATGTCTGTTGAGGCGACAAAGGCACAAGAGTGTTAATATCGTCTGGCATATTTCAGAAAGAATTGACAATTGCTGTTGCATTCTGTTGCATTCTGTGCTGTTAAATGTGGTTTCATATGAAGTTCTTTTAGGTATTGCTTCCGCATAGCATAAACAGACTCGCACTAAATATTGTTCACAATACCAGACCTGTAACAGTGATATATCGGCGCTTATTCTCTCTGGGGAGAGGTGTGTGTACCTTGAGGAATGCGTATCGTGCTCTTCCTATCGGTCAACTGTGCATTCGGTGCACAAGCCACTAACGGGTCTATGCGCAACAAACAAGGTTCCCACTAGCCCAACTAACTTTCCTTCAGCCTAACGACGCAACGTCAATCCCGACCACAACCCAACCACCACAACATAATGCCAATATCAATCCTCCCTCCACAACCCATCCCGTCCCTCGCCCCGGCGCTTCACGCAAACAACGATGACTCGGACTCAGACGGCGACATCCCCATGACCGGCGCTCCCAGGCGCCACAACATCTCGATCGTAACGCCGGGAGAAATAGTAACCAGCGATCCACAATGGATGCGCGGCCACGGCACCTACATCGTCGAGTCCCTCGAAGACGAAACCTCCAGCATCGTCGCCACTGTCGCAGGAACGGTACAGAAAGTTAACAAGCTTCTCTCCGTCAAGCCGCTGAAGTCCCGGTACACTCCCGAGATCGGCGACCTGGTGGTAGGGCGCATCGTCGAGGTCCCTCCCCCTCCTTCCCTCCCCCTCCCCCCTCCCACGACTGATGGCGTAACAGGTGCAAAGTAAACGCTGGAAAGTCGACATCAACTCGCACCAGACCTCCGCGCTGCTCCTGAGCAGTATCAACCTCCCCGGCGGGATCCTTCGAAAACGCACCTCCACCGACGAACTACAGATCCGCACGTTCTTCTCCGAAGGCAATCTTCTCGTCGCCGAGGTACAGAGTCTCTTCCAGGATGGCTCTGCATCGCTGCACACGCGAAGTCTCAAATACGGGAAGCTAAGGAATGGGTACCTTGTCCGCGTCGCTTCGCGGGGGATACAGCGGTCGCGAACACAGATTTTCACATTGCCGTCCGCAAACGGCGGGGGGGAGATCGATGTGGTCCTTGGTGTCAACGGGTATGTTTGGATCTCGAAGAAGGTGGTGTTGGAAGGGGGCAGCGGGAGTATTACACGGCTGGAGGAGGAAGCAAGTGAGGCTATTTACTCGGACAAGAATGATTACATTCCCCCTGCTACAAGACGGGAGATTGCGCGGGTGGGGAATTGTATTAGGGCTATGGTGAGGCATAATCTTAGGGTTGATGAGGATATGTTGAATGCGGTTTATGAGGCGGCAGTGGAGGTCGGGGATGAGAGCGAGGGTTGGGATGAGAGTCTTGAGGGGGAGGTGGGGAGGAGGATTGTGGAGAGGGCGTTAGCTAGGAAGATGGATATGTAGTTTTGTTCTGTCCTCGCTATAGAGAGGGTTAGGGTTCGGCGGTCATTCTAGAGTGTAGCAAAGTGCCAATACCCTGCAAGACACGACATATGTGGGGTACATGAGGTTATCGCAGCCTCCATCCACAAAAGCCAATCCCCCACTATCTCCATCAGTCTGAAAAGGCAAAACCCTATATTCTCATTATAGAGTTACTCCTTGATATCAACCACCACCAGTAATGATAAGCTAAATATTTACACAACCAAGAAAACACTTCCGAGCTTGATGTCTCCGCTTCATATACGTGTACATAAAAAACATCCCACACTGCCTCCAATTAAGCACTAAACGTGTTCTCTTTCATCTCTGGCTCTGAGGCGGAACACCAACAGCAAAGAAAGGAAAAGAAAAACAATCCCAATATATCAAAACAATGGAAGAAGGTAGGTAAGGTGAGATCATCAACAAAGAAATCAGGGGAAAGAAAGAAAAAAAAAGAGCATGATAATAAGTACAGATAGGTACAAAACCCAACCAACCCTTCCCGCTACGCCCCCAAAAAAGCAGATGGAAAAAAAAAGAGCAGATAGAGAGCAGATAGAGAGCAGACTTTATGTGTGTGCGTGCCATCGTCGAATTCCAACGCTATGTAAGAGAGAAGACACCGCTACAAACAAAAAAAAAGCACAAGTAGTTCCGAGAGACGCCCCCAATATAGTGAGTAAAAAGTGAAAACAGAAACAAAAAAGCACAAGTATCAAAACACAAACACCAGGTGGTCAAGACAGATATCAAAAGGAGTTACCGAGACTCAACTGACTGACCGACTCAAGATACCTATAGCCACTCATTCAACTTGCTGCGATACTTGATCCCATTCTCACTGGCCCATTCCTCCAAAAACCTTCGGCCAAAATTCAACCCCTCGAGCGGCGTGGTGTTCCTGTGCAAAGGCAGCTGAAACGCCTGCTTATACTTTCCAACAACCTTCGGCAGCTGTGGCTGAGGGTCGACCCATTTTGTGCTCCTGGCCGCATACGTATTCGGAAATCCGCGCTGAATTTCTTCGTAGGTAAGATACTTCATTCCGTCAATCCAGCAATCCTTCAGATCTCGCAAGTCCTGCGCCAACCGTCCCTTCAGGCTAATGTACTTATTCCGATCGTTGGAGCTCGGGTTGCTAGAGTCTGGCGTTGGAGCTTTGGACGAGTTCTCGGGAAGGCTAGTTCTACTGAAGGTCGCCATATCCATGTCGAACAAATGTTGTCGTACGACAGCTTCCATTTGTTTACTATACCCCCCCCCAGTTATTAGCATGTGAAACCGGGGAAAGGAATAGGTAGGAGGTACCAAAATCCATGCAAAGCTGGTGCATCCAGGGCCTTGGCCTTATCCGATACAAACATCGACAACGGAATGAAAGTTCGCCACATCTCCATCGGGGGTACCCTATTCTCGAGTGCCCGACAGCGATCCTGTAGAACGAATGCAAGGACGAAGCACATTGTAGAGTCGGCAGCAACAACGAGCGCTCTACGCATCTCTTTTTGTTCCGCAACACCGGACCTGAAAACTGCATCTGCCTCATGCTTACTTGATTTCCCTAAAGCTGAAAACCTATAATAACAGTGAGCATATTAAGGTTGAAACGGTTTCCACGAATATGGTCCTACCTTTCGTACTCGTTAATGAATTGGGAATTTGCTGGGGTAACCCTGGCAATGCCATTCCTGTCGTCCCGAGTCGAAACAGGTGTGATTGCGGCTCCTCCGAGGTCGGGTTTTTTGCCGGCAACAGCCCCATTTCCTTTCTTGGGAGGCGGAGTCACGACCTCCCTATCCTTCGGTGCCTTCACAGCTGGTAACTTGAAGGCAGGTGAACGGATGGTAGACTGTTTTGAAACATTCAAAGACCCTGGCACAGCCTTATTCTTGGCGGTACCATTCTCATCCTGACTAGGACGTGGGCGCTTGGGTTGGGCGATCTTAACAAATGATTGGAAATCCTTCAGCCTCTTTCTAAACTTGAGCTTAACAATTCGTGGTTTCTGAGATGCCGGATATTTGGATGAGGTTGCCGGAGCCTTTGATGGTCGCGGAGATGCCGGATTCGGACTTAATGGTCGCTTCCCGCTTGTTTTGGACGCGGTCGCACCAACGATAGGCTTCTTAGGGAGTGTTTTTCCAGGCGAGACTGCTGGGCGAGGAGAAAGCCTTGCAGGCGTACCAGATGATGATGCTGGGAGTTTCTTATTGGATTCCGACCGCTTAGGCGGAACCCTGTCAATCCCATTTGGTGTTCCCCGGTCACGGGTAGGCTTCGCAATTATCTCGTCATCTAAGCTCTCCTCCGCCGCCAGCGCATCTTCGATAGCCTTGGGCAGAGTAGGGCTAAGGAGTTCAGGTAATGGCGGAAGAGTTGGTGTGGCCGGGCGTCTAGGTGGTGTACGTCGTGGCGGTGTACGGCGGGATGGTGTACGGCGGGACGGTGGAGGGCTGCGTCGAGGGGGTGGAGGGAGATGTCGAGGCGGAGCAGGTGGTGGTGATATGCGCTGCCGTTTCACCGGCCGCGTATCCGGGGTTGGCATTTTCGAGGAAGGTTTCAGAGAGTTGGATGAGATATCAGCGGTCCTGCGCATAGATGAAAACAAACACGTTAAATCAATAGAACCCACTGGAGTAGTGCGAAGTGCTTTCATACCTCTTTGCCGGAATTGAAGCTTTTGGCGCTCGTGACGAGTTAGACAAAGTGTTTGTACTAGCTCTGCTTGCGGCGGATGTACTTGCATGCGAAACCGGAGGCTTCGCCGGCAAATTCGCCGTGCTTGGAGGTGGAGGGAGTGAGGATGGAGCGCTTCTCGTTGGCGCGTTTGTCGCGTTGTTTGGTGAGGTTTCCGAGCTTCTCTGTTCGGATCTTGGAGTAGTAGTCTTTTTGGTCAAGTATTGGTCTAGTTTGATCTTCTTCTTTGCCGTTGCAGAACCGTTAGTAACTTTAAGGGTCTTGACCTCCGGCTCTGGGCTTTCCCGTAAGTATTTGCCCGTGTATTCTGGCCGGTCGAGCAGCGTAGTGTATTCGAAGCAGAAACATGGAATGTTCGGATGGTGCGGACATTGTCGATGAGATTTGTCCATTATCAGCGGTCTCGGAGGAAGGTTGAGCTTTTGAAAACGCACGCCTATGTCGTCGTCACTGCCGACGGCGAGGGCGACGGTGTTGGCCATCGTGAACACGGGTTGACAGATGAAGTAGGGGTTTTAGAGTGTTGTGATGGCGGTAATTGGATGTCCTGTGTTTCCTCCCCCACCGAGCTTTTGTGAAGTTTCGAGAAAGGTTTTAATGGCTGTGTTGGCAAGCCAGTCGGCGGCGGGCAACGATTGATGTCGGCCTAGGGACTTGCTCGGGCGCCGATCGAGGAGGATGCAGCGGCCGATTTCGAGGGACTCAGGCGCGAAACACGAGCATGGCCGGCTAGCAGGAGAACGTAGGATCCGAGAACAGGGCAGTTGGTAGAATAGGTGATTGCTGTGGTAGTGGTTGTGACGGTGGTTGGTGGGGGAGAAGAGAGCGGTTAGATCGTTCGTCGGAGGTAGCAAGCAGTTGGTTGGTTGGGTTGTGGTTTGTGCTTGCTGGGGGGAGACCAAGGTTATTGGTTGCACAGCAATAAACTATTGATTGATACTGACACAATGAACGAGCGAGAGCAGGTTGAAGGAATAATTGAATGGAATGGATGAATGGATGAATGGCAGGCTAGGGCAGGCACAATGAGTAACAGACTGGCGAAACCAAACGAAAACCAAGCGGAACAATCAAAGCGATGCGGCGTGGGTGGTGATACCTATATCAGATCACCACCATAGGACCAGGGAGCAGAGGATAAACCGTTCGGTACGCAGACCGAGAACCCTCAGAAGACAATGCACAACAGAACCCGCATCCTTGTGCTGAGGATAGATACGTACCAACTGCGGGAGCTAGCCACGCATTCGCCATTCTAAGCAGAATCTCCAGAATCTCTGGCCTTCGAAACCACACTATTGTCGATGGAGATATGATAGGTACATATATCCACTCCCTACCGAGCATTCGGTCACTCACCTACTCACCCACCACGCCACTCACTATTCACTCATTCAAACACCGACCAACCAGGCAACCCCTCTCGCTAAATCCCAACTTTGTTTCACCACCACCATCCCATCGCCTCCATCCCTAACCCACGCAAAAACTAGCCATGCCTCGCAGCTCGCCAAACCCGTCGCCCGCACAAACAAGCACATTTACCGAAAGCGCAAACCCCAACCCAAATTATTCTACAACCCCACTACTCATGACCACTATTCCCACCATACTCCATTATATAACCTCCACCAGCAATAATACGGATGAGTAAACCGTCGATGAGGTTAGGTTGCTGCAATGCACGTGTAGGTAGCTATCCGAAATGTCCTGTCTCATCACCCAAGTGGTGAAGAGGGCTGAAGCCGCCGCACCTAGTTCCCGATCTAGATGGTGGCATGAAAAAGCAGAACAAGACGCTTGGTGATTCGTGGGGGGTTGTCCACTTGCATAAGCCTTTTACTCCGGGCCTCCGGCGACATCGACACACTGGGTTGTATCATAGGGAAATAGACGTTCATACCGCCTCACTCGGCATCGTATGCTTCTCCATGTGACACAGGCTCCCACGGGTAGCGAAACCATTGCTTGGGCCACGGGTCCTCTGTTGGCCAGGAACTTGAGATCTCTCATGCTCACAATGTACAGTTGCGGCGTTGCAGAGTCATCATGCATCACCAAGACCATCCAAAATCGCCGGTTTACACATCACTACCCCACACGAAGACGCTTGTGGATGGAATTACAACTACCCTGGTTCTTGTACCTTCTTTTCGCTTCCATGCTGCTTCGCCCGGCCTTTGTTACCCGTGCTGCACCTTACTTTACTTCATATGGTTACTTCACCTGTCCCCCCAGACTCCATCCTCAGTATGTACTGAAGATCAACAATGCATTGTACATCATGTGTATAGTACGCTGAGCTCCAGGGTGTTGCTTCACATCAAATCCCATTCTCAGTGGGTCGTACTAAATATATATATCACTCCAAACCAAGATTCTTCTGTGCTTCACATAACCCTTCCTTTAATTCTTTCTCCCATGTCTTCTGTCCCGATCCTCCACCACGTGTCAAGCTGTGTGATCGGCAAGGCGAGACAGGAACCGGAAGCCGGTTCATGGATGATCATTCTACCTCTCCGTCAGACAATAAAATAGTAACAGCACCCTTAAGCTCCGTCGATCTTCTCGACCTATTACCATGTCATCTCAGGTCTCCCACTGCTAGAAGAAAGCTGCAATGAACTGCAATGAACGTCAGTCCAGCTAGTTTTATGCCTCACGCCCTAATAGGGCTAGTTCCTTTGGATGTCTTCGGGTTGTGTGAGAGCTTATTCATCCGATTAGAGGTCATTCAAGGAGGGGTATTATCTATTATGTACTATCAATACCTATGATGTATATAAAGTATCTGTAGCTAAAATTACGACGAGAAACGGGTAGTCATCAAGATCACTACCTTTCGTGTCGTGGCAGTCAGAAGGCAATCATCCACAACGTCACATCTTCTGATAGCGAAACGGAGAGTATGTGCATTAGTGTTTAGCAGCGACTATGGGACAAGATATCCCCGGGACCTGAGTGATGAGTATATTCAAGACGTCCCAAACCCATGGGTTTAAAAGCACCGGGAGACGAGCATCCTGGGGGGACGGAGGGTAGCGGGTGGGAGCTCCGCCACCTAACCGGCTCCCCTGGAGGCGGAGGGGATAAGGGTCCTGTCATACTCTAGCCAAAGTAAATACAGTATGAATAAACAACAACAACGAGCATCCTGGGCTCTGCTGAGACCCCGTCTTGTCCTGCCTCTAAGAAGATGGTGACCGTCCATTCCCGACATAATTCGTGCGGGCTGGTGTATCCCTTTTTCCTCGTTGTATTACTTTCCAATGCTTATTACCAAGTGTACCAAAAACTTGGGTATGCCTACCGTCTATTCAAAGCTTTAATAGTACGACATGGCATATCAGCACAAGGAAAGGTTCATACATATTGTCCCTATTCCAACTAGCGGAATTGCTCTCAACTATAGGAAGGTAGTGTAATGAGTTGTAATAGGTGGGGGACAAAAGTGGTTATCGAACTTGATTGTGAATTGAACATCACTCGGTGATGGTGGTAGCTCTGGTTTACATACATGTATTTTACCAAACCGGGATGGACACCCGTCTAAAATGAAGTGCCATAAGCATTAAAGGGGCTCGTTAGCATCTAGGCACGTACTCAGAACGCGTTCCAAAAAATACTCCAACAGTTTGCGGTTAAGGTGCAGTATACCCTAATTAGGCGCGAACTACCCCGGCAGAGGGCGGCAGCGGGTAATGGGAGAGAGGGCTATTTGTGGGTTTCATCTAGATTGAATAAGCGTCAACAATTTTTTCCTTGCCCAGGTTCTGTGCCTTATCATTCTATTAAGAAAACTCCCGCTGAAGGGACAGCCCTGGAAGAGAGCTTAATTATTGAGAAAAGTGTAAGCTGAACACCTGGGGTGGTATCATTTGTAGTTGAAACTGCACTTCGGAGCGTATTGCTCTCTCGCGAGAGGAAAATCTGGGGATGTGAGCAGGAATACATGAACAAGTCAATTCCTAATAGAATGCCCAGTAGCTCAGATTGATTCGCTGAAAGTGGTAGCACTTGTAAAGTGTAATATTGAACCCTGATCATCGAGAATTGGATCCGCGACTAATGCCATCCATCCCATCTCACTCGATACAACGTTCGAATCTTCACCGCAGTAATTCGGTAATTCATAATTTAACATGCATGGTATTCACCAACCCAAAATCCGTCCGTCAGAACGTATTCCATCATAATTCATCATCGTCTGTTGTTTCATCACCATTATCTGCTGGCTCCACGATGGCCTCTGCGGGGAGCACCTTTGCAGGGAGCGGAGTTGGCTTCGAAGATTTGAACTCAATCGGCTTTCGTACCGGTGGAAGCTCGTCTTCGTCTTCAGATTCCTTGCGGTCACTCTGCAGTTCATCTTCTGACGTTGTTGCAGTATCATCATTCTCTACTTGAGGTGCTTTTGCAGCTACTTTCTCTAGAACCTTGCTGCCCGCGCGGGTTGTGCGTGTGGTACGCTTTGAGGGTTCATCCACATCCATTTTCGCCGCTGCAAAGTCATCGGAGTCTGAGTCGGAGGGTGGAGGGAGAGGTTTGCGCTTCCGACTCGGTGGAGCAGCTTTTGACGCCGCCTTCGACGCCGCCTTCGGTGCCGCTTTGCGCCGTCCTCTTGTACGTGCTGGTTCTGGTTCCAGCTCCGGCTTTGGTGATGCCACAAAGGCCTTGCCTTTGCCATTATCCCTTTGCAGGGGTTCTAAAGAAACCGAAGAGTCAGCTCAAACCATGATTGGGAGAAACAGGGAATAATACCTTCAGTATCTTGAGTTGCGCTGGTCGCTTCCAATGCCCTGTCCAACTCCCGAATCTTTGCCTTTTTGGCGTTCAGCAGTTCCTTAAACTTAACAAGTAATAATTCTTCGTGTTCCTTCTTCAGGGCTGTCAGAGCTTCGAGCTGTGCTGTGAGCTTCTCAACCATCTTGTCTTTGTCTTGTGCCTCGGATTGATATTTTTGGAGTTGTTCCTACCAGCTGATTAGTGATTCATACTAGCATTAATCTCACCCGCGAGAGAGTACGTTGACAGTATCTAGCGCCATGCATGATTCTGCAGCCCAGTCGAATAGTTGGATTTCGACCTCTTGCTCGGGAATCCCGAAAGATGCAATCTGTTGTTTGACTCTTCCATAGCGCTTCCCTATCCGGATCTATCGTTTCTCAGCGTCCAGGCCAGCTCATAGCATTTCGAAAGACCAACTAACCGTAACAATATCATCTTCGGCAAGGGCCGACAGCTCCAACCCTTCAACTAGTTTTGCGTCCGTAGCCGGCGTTTTCAGAAAGAGATGTAAGAATATTGATCTCAGCTCGTTGTCAGAGCCAGTGAATTGCTTGTGCTTGTACAGACTGAGTTCGGATTCTTTCACTGCTCGCGACTTTAGCATTTTGTCACTCATGAAGCCAAGGACTGGACGCGCATTTCGTCTGGAAGGCGCGATCTCCTTCTGTTGCCTTTACCGTGAGGTCAAGAAGCTGAGTTGAGCTTTCTGAAGTGGCATGGAGGAGTATGCTGCCTTCTGCATCTCCGCGGGGGATTCTTAGCAGAGCTGTGGATACCATTTCTGCTGAGAGTTGGTGAATTAACTTGGTAGAGTGGTGACGGATCTAAAGTCCGTTATGTAGTTCACTCTGGCTGGGAAGACGCGAAGATGACGTGAAACGGTTTGAGTCAACTGGAAGTGTGGCGTGAAGCGAGAACCCTGCTGTTCTGTTCAACAGCGGGGATGCTAATAATAACCACAAACTACCACTGCATCAGCCACACGAGCCACTTCCCCAGCTTTCCACATCCAGCCATCAGCTTTTCAAACCAGTTGCTGTGTAACCCAAGTGGTCGCCCAATTGTCGCTCTCTCTCCATCGCCCACATCCAATCCAATTTCCTACCGCCTTCCCAACGACTGAGACTGACTGACTTTGCACATTCCCTCAACACCCCCTCTCGACATCGCCCCTTTGTTATCAACTCCGACGCTGCTTCTCGACGCATCCGGAGACACCGCACTCGATATGTGCTGGTTCTGACGAACGCATCGATCTGCCTTTGTTTGGTTTCAGTAACTTTTGAGGGGACTGTCTCGCGACCGAGAGAATACACGAATCCGCACCAACCACACACATACATAAAACGCAACTTTTGACACGACGACACGAACTAAAATCGCGATTTTTTTTCACGAATAACAATAGCTTAGACATATACGACAATCACTTACTATCAGGAATAACTTCCTGTTGACGCGCCCTCGACAGTTTTCTTTTTTTGCACCGGTTCGGGTCTGGGGTTTCGGCATTCCTGGGGGGGTTTTTTAACGACGAAACGATATCAATTTTAACGAATTTCTCCTGGCTGTAATATTAGGTTGAACGAGACCAACGAATTTCTGTAACGACCCATCACCCATCACCACCCAACGGCAATTGTGCTTGTGCTCCTCTTGCATTGGCTACGTCTGGTTATCTCTAATCGCGAGCTCACACGTCGCACACCCCAAAACACAACTCTACCTTTATTCACGAATTACAATACACTACATAGCAATTTGGACAACATGGCGGGCCGCTTGGATATGTCGGCGCAAGTTCTCCACCGTCGTGCGGACACGATCGAATGCTGGGACGATGACCCCGACTTCGCTGAACTAGACCAAATTCAGAAACCCCATACTTCCACATCTTCCCGTGCAGGTACAGAGCACTCTCGCCGCGAGTCCACCGTTTCGAGTCGGAGATCAACAATCACATCGACCTACGATATTGATGCCCTTGAGGTCGCTGATCGTGAACACCAAATTCCCTTCGACGGAACACCTGCCACAGCTATCAAATCCGCACAATCTGCCGGTATTCCAATACCAGAAAACGTTCCATTATCGGCGCTGGTTGGTGGGACTATCAAACGGCTAGGGCCAAGTAAGAGAGCAAAAAAGGTCACGATGAGCGAGGATTGGGGAGAGGATTTGGAGTTCCCCACGATGGGGAATACTTTCACCGTCAAGAGGAAAGAATTCCCAGACTCACTGCAGCATTTACCAGCCAGCAAACAACTGATCAGGAACTTCCTGCCTCCTCGTGCCAACCTTGCTCCTGTTTCAAACGCAAGTTCTCAGCTAAATAAGTTTCGCGATACCTCCGAGGACGACAATTTTTTTGGCGACTGCGAGGAACTTCCAACGCTCAAGGTTTTCCAGGCAGGGAGGCCGGCTCAAGTGAGAAGGTCTGCCGTTCCAATGTTGCCTACTCCGCCGCTGTCTGAGTCAGCATCCAAAAGATCATTGGCTGCTGATGATGATTTTGAGAATGATTTCGAGTTCCCAGCGGATGCACCTTTGAAACTCGGTGTAAAGGCTAGTGAAAGACACAAGGTGCCAGATGTACAGGCCATGGATGTTGGTTTTGAAGATTGGGGGGATGGAGATAGTGGTTTAGGTTCATCCAATTACACTGGAACTCGAGGCAATATGGAACACGGTCCACACTCGGTAATCTCGCCTAGCATGTCGGCCATGGAAAGTGAGGACGATATGCCACTGGATGGTTTGGTCTTACCTGATGGCATGTTACTCGACTTTCAGAGAGCGCTTGAAAGACGCCGACAAGCGGCGGCTGAAGCCCCACCAGAAGACCATATGGAGTTTCACGCGCAGAAAGATTCTGACGATCCCGCCAATGAAGAGTTCTTTGAAGGCATCGAGATTGGCGAAGGCGAGGTTTTCGATAGTAAGAAGTTATCGCTGAACCGCAATGTCAGGCAAAAGCAACAACCGCGGAAACCAAGTCCCATCCGAAGAACAGCTATGAGTCTGACTTTTACCACAAACAAGCCAACACCGCATCAACCCCCGACGAGAATCAACAGACTACAGAACCATCCCACTCTTCTACCTTCTGCCCCGTTAGAGCCTGTTGCAGAGCGGGAAAATCAGCATCAAACTCCGGTGAAGCGAAATCCTCGAAACCGATGGTCGGGTGGAGTGGACTACAAGTGGCCTGGCGATGCACCGCAATCCAGGATTGAAAGGCCAAGAGTAGGTACCAAGTCTACGCGCAACCTGCGCGGAGAAAATGCCCCACCAACTACGACACATGCTCAACTATTGAGGGCGAAACGTTCCATACCTAATATAAACGACAAGCAAAATCAGCAGAACTCACGGCCACCCAGTCGAACCTCTAATGGACGACCCTCCAGTCGTAACTCCGCCGGAAGGCCCCCGAGTAGTGGTAACCCTGCAGGAAGACCGACAAGCAGTGGCAGTCGACCTCCTAGCAGCGGTGGCACTGGTGGTGGACGACCAGCATCACGAACCAGCTCTGGGCGTCCTCCCAGCCGAAACGAGCCCCATTCATCTCGGCCAAAGACCCCCCACAGTAATATTGGGGTAGTCAGACATCCGGCTCCTTTCCTCCCTGGTGGTGGTTCGGCCAGAAATAGCCATCATGTCACTGCAAAGCCTCCGAAATCTAACATTGGTGATCGGGAGCCGGCTAGCAGCAGTTCAAATCCCCGATCTTCTTCACGCACACAACAGCGAACCACACCCCGTCACTCGCCAAGTTCATCTGGTGCTAGTAACACTACGAAAAAGGGCACTACTCCTACCGTGGCACCGGAGCATTTACGCCGAGAGGCTGCCAGTATTGGAACTCTCACTCAACCAACGAGAAAACGCAATTTCGGTGACGGAACAGAGTTGGAAACATTCGATGATTTGCCAACTAGTGCTAAGATTGAGAACCGGTTCACTGTCGCGCCTGTTGCAAGGGGTGCTCCAAAGGCAGCCCGACCAAAGAACATTCAAACCCGGGAGGGTGAGAGCCCGAAGAAGAAGAAACAACAACATGACCTGACGCCCCGGCAAGAAGACATCCCGAGATTTGCCCGGGACACCAATGGTAAGATTTCTGTGCCAGACGAGTACATACATCATTTCTAACCTTGTGTTAGCGTCGAGAAAAGCGCGAGAGCTCACACAACAGAGACTTGGTATGACAACACCGCCATCTCCCAACGCTGAACGTTGGCGGAGCAAGATAGCAGCACGAAATCAAACAACGCCACGTGCACATGCTCGAAAAAATTCACAACAGAAGCCCCATTTGATCAAACCGATGGGCAATATCAACACTCTTCCCAAAGGTATGTACCGGCACCACTCTCGATCACTGCAGATATTCTATACTTAATATGTGTAACTCCAACTAACCTGGTCCCGCCGGAAACAGAAGCTGCTGCCAATGGAATGATTTACAACCCTCGCACGTTTCGGTGGGAAGGTAATGGCAAGGAGCTGAGAATATTCGACCCCCCGGAAAATCGCACACCACCTCGTCCAGCATTGATCACTAAAGTCAATCAATCTGGGAGCAAGATGGGGATTCAGGTGGTTGGCGGCATGGTCTTCGATCCCAGTCGAATGTGCTGGTTGAAAGTGGACGAGGATCCAGAAGACGAGGGCGATCCATTTGAAGGACTGGACGATCTGCCCGAGGACCTAATGTCCGTAGACGGCCAATCCATTGCCGGCGGTCAAACAACCAGCAACTCAGTCGTCATGGGTGGGGTTGGGAGCGCATTCGGTGGTAGCGGACGAATCAGCGGAGGCTTTGGGGAATTTGTTGTTGGAGAGGAGTTCGATGTCGGCCCAGAATTTGTCCGACGACAGCGTGACGAAGAAGACAGATGGAGGCGAGGAACGGAAGGTTGGATTATCAGTGACGTGGCTACAAAGTGGGAGAATCGGTACCTCCTGAGGGAATTTTTGATGGAGCAGAATCGGTAGAGTGGGATGAATCATTCTTTTCCTAATATACAGCGCTCCTGGTGGGGATCATTCTTTCAGTAAGGGATAAGGAGCCGTCACCTGTGAATATTTCCTAATTGGTTTTGGGATGGGATGCGTCGTCATATGGTAGGATTCTTGTTCCTGGCGCTAGTTCTGGCGCACCGCACTGCTTTTTTCTTTCTGTCGCCTGGGGAATGGCTATTGGCACTTTCGTTCGAGTTGCTTTTCTTAGGTGTCACCTGGTCAGAATATCCTTTGTCTTGCGTCACTGGGGTTGCGCACATAATCCCCCGAGTACTGAGCTCCTCCGCACCATTCCCTTTTGTTCCAACCCACATAGCCTCAGGGCTTCATTTAATTGCTTAAGTAGTTACATTAGTATCGTCTAGTATTGGACATTGTGTACATCAGAAAGGAATTGACGCTCCAATCATAAGAGTATATCCAATTGGGAGAAAAAAGTAGTTAAAAGGCTGATAACGTGTATCGACGGTGATACCATTGAGTTCATGTGCGCGGCCTGCAAGATCGATCTGTCTGGTGAAACCGTACATCGATTGCATAGAATACTAGTAATCACCCGAAAATGCGCCTGTATGAAACGAGTCAAGCGGGTATCGCCGGAAAAGGGTGAAAGTCAGTTCTTCCTAATTTTGTTCGAACTATTGGCATGATTGATCACTCGGATATATACTTTAGGCACTCTATCTGCCGCAAACGTCATATATCCACGGGAAGTGGAACAGTGTCCGCATGTAGGATTAGCACTCGGGCGGGAACCCCAGAACATGTACTCGTCTATTAATTGTATCGGTGGACCTGTAATGTGATGGCCGCGTATCTACTGAAAACGTCGTGATGTGTACATATGTTTAATCTGTTAAACTTAGTAAAAGTGAGCCAGAATCAGATTTGCTTGATACATACATTGGAATGAAGTGTTGGTTTCAGAGGCCGTAAAGAAACGTAACAACGGGAGGATCAGTCTAGAGCAGAAGTTTAGCTCTCCGGTCCTACATGCTCGGATTTGAGAAATCCGTTGTAGTATCGATTTAGTAGTCGAGCCGTCGATTGAACTGATTCTACAGTAGGTCTTTGCCGCCCCGCTCAACGCCTAACATTTAATAACTACCATTCAAATGTAATATTGCTTGCTGCTGCCTAGTTTATTCCCAAATCGGACCGTGCAGGGAACACCGTGTGGAATACCGTGTGGATTCCCTAGAAGTGAGTGTTTGGTCCACGTCGTAAGGATTCAAGGGACAGTCTCCCTGAAATGATGGCTGGGGCAATGAACCATGGATGTATCTAGCTCTTTTGAACCCGAAGTCGGGCACAGCGGCAAAGAAGGCTGCAACAACTGGTGAAACTATATCAAACTTGACGCCCTCTTCATGAGTCTCGGCACCAGTAGGAGTCAAGACCCCGAAGGACGTGCGATTGTATACGTACTCCACACTGCGGAACGGAGCGGAAGGTCATAGAACTAGATAGAGTATTACCTCCCAATTCAGTCTAAATAGGTTATTGGGAGTGTTTGTGTTATTTCTGGAGTTGAAGAAGCTCTGGCGGGGGATGTATCGCCGATAGATTGAAAGGGGTATGGATATGGGTCTGGCAAGGACGACTATTGAGCGCCGTTTGCACAAAAGATTGATTCGATAGTGCTAGAAACTAACGGGGACGTGTCTTCTGCATAGAAATAACTAGAACAATCAACGAACTTAATGGAGTAATGGTTTTTGGTGGTAAACTTTGAGTGTTTGTTCCAAAGCTAAATAAAAGCTTAAAGAAGGATCATAAGCTTAGAGGCCTACGTTAAGCATAGATTCCTGGGATACGGGATTAAACCTTTTCTTCTTATTTTGGTGGGATGAGTAGAGTTCCCATTAAGCTAACTTAAACCGGGGCGGTGGTAAATTAGCAAAAATGTTTGTTATTCCATGGCCGCAAGCGGTCGAACGCAAAATGATACAACAAAAAGAGTAATCTTAGTGAAACTTAGTATTAGTCTGAGAACTTAAATCATGGCTAGATTCCCGGTAATCTAGTATAATTCTAGTTTCGATACTAGATATAGGCTTAAGCTTATGGTTTACGCTCGCCCGATACACCCATTAAACGGAACGAGTGATTCAATATGATTACCATTAGGTCCGACCTTCACAAGGTTGATAATTATAAGCTCTGGAACTTTCAGCTGCCATTGTGCAAAACAATAGGCATAAATGTAGTGTAATTGTTGCCTCCACTGTTCCGTTAGGTCTAGCCACGCGATATGAAGCCTTCGCTATTGAGGAGTCTGACGAGATACCCTATCATCCGTAAGAACAGTTATAAATGATTTTCCCTCTTCCACGTATTCCAGGCAGCTCTAACAACCCGTCAAAGCCCTTCCACAGAGCGTGGGATTTATCCTGCCTGGGGCCCAAAACTAGCCAATGGCTAGTGATGTTTTTCAAACACCCTAGCTAGAGAATACACACAAAACCCATGCCCCTACGTCTCCCCCAAGCATCAACCAATAAGGCCAGCTATTCAAGTCTAGTATTGAGATCGAGACGCTCCGGAATCTCCTAAGTTGTGTTATCAATATTAGCTGCAGGAGCTGTTGAGTTCAAACAGCAGATATCACTCGATTCTCGGGGTTATATTAGGCTCGAAGGGCATGCTTCAGGATTCGGGACTGGACCAAATGACAATGGCGGCAGTTCCCAATGCTGTGAATATTGCTCCATTACAATTCCAAATTCTGCGGGAGCAGTCACGGAGTATGATTCAAAACGAGTAAATTGCGTAATATAAGAGGTGGCCGATTTTCTAACTATATTAATCCTGGTTTTAAGCATCGAATCAAAATTGTCGAATCAGCTACTTACTCATCCCTCCTTCGAAAGGAATCTTCCATCGCTGGTTGTCTTCCACGACATTGTTTCCTGCTGTAGTTCCGTCGCCCTTATCAATTGGAATCATTCTTCCTAGGACTAGTCGCTTTAACCGAAGTAGGCTGTTTGTTTCATTGTTTTTCAGTTCATTGAGAGGGCAGGTTGTGCCGGTGATATGGCGGCACAGTTCATCCATTCAGCCGTCGGTATGAGCATGCAAAATAGGTGTTGAACATTGCTAATCGTACTTCATAGGACCCTGTCTCTACTCTATGTATTGATTGAGACACCTCCTTCGTCCGGTAGCTGCAATTCCAATGCGACAGACTGCGGGGCATGGTGGGGTTGAGCATGTCGATTGCGGGGGCTGATGGGACTAGAGGAACAAATACGATGAGCAACCTGCATTTTGGCCCAGAGAATCATCACAGCATGCGGATCGAACAAACCACAACAATCTCGGGCGCAATTAACTAGAGTTCGGAACATATAAAGTCGGTCAAGCAACTTAGATGTTGGACGTTGAAGCAGGTGGCAACTTTTTGTGTCAAGGGTTAAGGTACATCTGATACCTACAAACCTAACCCTTGCCTTGCAACATTGGATACGGGAATGTTGCGTTGTCGATCATTCTCTTATTCACCAACAGTCCCACATCTACTGTTACATTGGTTTGTGCTCTCTTCCTACGATCTACTTTTTTTGAAGATATATTCTAACTTACGTTACACCCCAGGCGAATACTAGTAGCGTGAGCTCGCCTACCTCAACCCAATACCCAGCTCCATGAGACGTTTCCGGGCCTATAAACCTTTAGAGATTGGCCCTCATAACAGAAAAAAGATGTTTTAATCCACCCTTGGGTTGAGACTGCCATCAACGTTCTGTGCCTAGACAGACCCCATGATATGAAGGCCGACTTGATTCCCAATGTTTCAACAACACAGACGGATGCTGCACTGGATCACATATTTGGTCGGATGCCGGCATGGACACACGGTCCTATCGCTTGGAGTTGGACCTGCGTCTCACCTGTCTGAGATGAAAAAGCAAACGAAATACAAATCGTCCTACCCACCTACGAAAATGGGCGCCGACTTTGGCCAATAGTGCGCTTATCGGTCTGCGGCACACTCCACAGCAAAGGATGTCAACCCAGGTTGGCGGAATCCAAAAAACAAGGTCTTCGGCAATATAGGCATCGTATTCTGGCAGCGGAAGGATCGGTTGGTGACACCTACTTGGAGTAAATCAAGATGGATCCAATGGTCTCTCCCCTGTCAACCGCCTTATGCATTTCAAAGTGGAGAATATCGAAAGGGCGGGGTCTGGATGGATTTGAAACGTGCCCGGACACATGATGTACTCTATGTGAAGGACTATATTAGCGTGGCACTATTTGCATACGCGTTCTACTCGTAAGAATTCTCCCATGCGGCGTATATTACCAGTCTCTAGAACTGCCGTGGATCTAAATAGGGCTGATTTGCGTCTTAGTACATATATACATACAGTCATGAATTCTCAATCACCACCCATGGAACTGGATGAACTGCCCGCCATCCATTGTGATGCCATTGACAGCTTTACAGTTTTCGCCCCTGCCATCTTCACGATGGCTGGATTAGTGATAGATGGGTGGAGCATGGAGGCTGAAATATAAACTTAAGGTTATCGATAAACTCCCGTCCGGGTGGCACCTCTGCACATCATTAGACACCGGAACGATCCGAGAACCGGGTCAGCCCTATGAGCTAACCTCCGAGTTTCACACGATACACTTCGATAAGGTTTCGGGGGAATTCACGAAGTTTCGTCCAACGTCACGATCGCACCGGCTCCACAGCATCCCAACACATTTAAAACCGGGCGGCACATTAGCGCCACGGACACCAGCCAGATACGCGAGAAGGCTCGTGTATCGTGAATCGTGAATCTTGAAGATCAGGGAATCTATGGCGAACTGAAGACGTTGGGAGGCTCAACGCAGGCGTCATCGCCAGACTCTTTGACAGGCGGTGTATCAATCTGCACAACAAAAATAGCCTTCCATAATAATGGTGGAGCGTGGACCAGCGTTATTCCGCGGTAAACGATTTCAGGGTTCCACTTCGGTCAACCGTTTTGCCACAGTAGTAATCTGCAAACTATTACTCAAGATTGACATTGTTGATCCTGTGGATTAACCTCCAATATCTTTTGAGTTCTTCTTTTGGATTCTGACACCCCAAACTAAACATTGAGTTGCCCCAATGGCCTGAGCATAAGCAATCAACGCCGAAGTATCCACGCCTTCTGTTGTCGGGAAGCCGTTCGCGGCATGCCTTATCTGTTTGCTGACTGGGCATGCCCGCTGTACTGAGTTATAGTACATGAATTGCATGCTGACTGTTGATATATGCAGGAAATTTGTAAGTTTGGCGCAACTCGATAATAGCCGGCAAACAGTCATCGATCGGAGGTGTCCGGTTATCATTGCCGTAAATAATATGTGAAAAGAACAAGTGCGATATGGATGGACTGCTCGATCGAAATGCACTGTGTGCTGTCCGCATTTTAGTAGTGATTCAGGGCGGGCCTATTGTAGTTGACAGTCGCTGATCGGCCTACCGGTTTCTGCATTAGCCGAGCGTTAGGTCGCTGGTTTGACGGGCCGCAGTGCAGTCTCTGAATCGCCAGCACGTCCAAAATTAACAAGTAAATGGTAACCACAGCATCTCTTCCAGTCGTTGACGCGGCCTTCTGCATCCTTGTGAAGGATCCCGTCGGCTGCATCGCTCACCATACCTGAGGAATTTTGACGAGAAGAGCCACAGATAGATGCATTGATCCAAATGCTGCCCAAATAATGGCTCAGCACGTAGATTGCCTCTATCTAGCTTCATTCTGGGTCAACGGAGGGCTTCCAACGCATACCTTCCCCGTCGCGGTTTTTCGTGCAGGCAGACGCATGTGCAAGGATCACGTCCGGCACCAGGCGGGCCAGCAGCGAGCGGCATGTACGCATCGTTTTACTGCCTACTTTTCCCCCCACCCAAACCAACTTTCGGGCTTGCTAGGCGGCGCCGACCCCCTGCAGTGCTTCAGTGTCCTAGGCTGCCTCTCGCTAAGCTCCTGCAGCACTATGGGAGGATGGGAGTGTGGGTGGTTGTATCGTGATATTTCACGCACGCAAGCATTTTGTGATTTCTGCTGCAGTCCTAATTCCCTTAAAATAGATCTCCAGAGCAACTCAATTGACTTCAAACTACCATAACAACAGTCGCGCGCAGAAACACTTCAGTAGATATCCAGCTAGCAATGCGCCCAGCAGGTGGCGGTTAGGCAGCTACAGCTACAGCTACAGCTACCTGACAGATGGCACATCCAGCCCGACCATTGAAATCCTTAGAAGATAAAAGTTAAAAATGAAGTTGTGCATATGTGTTGTAACACTCGGCATCTGCTATTTTCTCCTGCTCGTACTCAAAGTTCGAGCTATCATACCCACGCAGAACTCTCCCCATCTTTTATGCTTAACACAACAACTAGGAGACACTCACCAGGGAAACTCTAACAGGGAGTGTGTGGAGCCCCACGGCGTGAACTCTGTCCTCTACTGTGATCGAAGATGCTCAAAATGCGCCGTCTCCCTCCCTCCTCGCCTCCTTCTTCCATCCCCCTTTCAGTTTATATAGACCACCCCGAGCCTCTGAGACCCCCAACTTCACTTTCCCATCTTCCTGGCATTTTGGAGCGTTCGATTGATCTTGTTTCTTGACAACAAACAACTATTTGCCCCCTCTAGTCCTCCCTGTCCTCTTTGCTAGACACTTCCGTCTCGTTTACTCCTCGGGCCATTCTTGTTGGCTGTACAAGAGCCTCTGACTCTCTGTTTATTCCTGGCTGAAGTGCTGTACGTAACTGTTTACTTAGCACACTGAAACGTAAAGCAATCCAGCCCAGGCTTAGGTAGTTGTCCAATATTGCTAACTGCTTCCTAGCTCGTTGTTGCAGCTTCCAGCTTCTCAACCTGAGCTGCAGTGTCACCACCCAGTTTGACAGTTCGATAAATTGCTTTTTCCTATGAGCACTAGCTCTTAGCTCTCATCACATCCCACCACATCCCGGGATCTGCCAGCTTTCGATAACAAACCCAAGCACGCATAGAGCTCCGTGGATAAGCTCGAGGCATCGAAGCCGAAAAGAGGCAAAAAAAGGCCTTCCTGCGCAAATCACTTTGCTTCTTCTCCGCCGCCGTTGGAATCTCTTTCCAAGGTATGTCTTTGATTTATTTGCAATCACCATTTCTACAAAAGTACTTAACTAACACTGCTCCAGGACACAACCACCTCTAATTCCTTCCCGCACCCAATATTCCAACAATTCCTGTTCAGAGAACAGAAACTCTCGTTGTCTGAGTCAGCCATTCATTAACGGGTGCTCATCCTCTCTACAACGACGATAGTTTTGCAAGCCAATATCCTCGGTCCTCCCGCCTTCGTTTCGCATCCTCTTCTACCACTTTACAACTTTCTTCGAACCGTTCGCTTGTCCCACCAGATCCGCTCGCTCAATCCGGCCTTTACGAGACCACGACCTAACGACGTCATGAATCCCATGGCTTCAACGATGTACGATAACAACGACGATTACGAGGCTCACGATGCCACTCCCCAACGCAGGCGTCGGTCTCAACCATCTCTGGAGGTCCGTCCATATCCAGGAGCGAGACCTAGTGCCACGAGTGCCCATGCTATGAACGACGAGGTACATAGTCAAGCCTACAATCCTGTAAAAATGGAACCGCATCCAAACAACAGCAACGGCGTGTTCCCCAACTACCCGAATTATCTACCTGCCATGGAATCTACTCAGCCGCCCTCCAACAATCAGGCGTACTATCCACAGACCTCCATGCAGTCCTTTGAGCCAGTTATTAGCGCTCCTGCTCACGGCATCTGCGTCCTCCGTCCTGCTTCGGAATATTTGGCGATTACTACGGAGGCCAATCTTGGCTTTGACAGATACGATACCAATTTCCTACCTTTATCTCAGTACCACGGCGGGAATGGAAACTTGGTTTCTCTAGCTCCAGATAATACTCAGCTGCCATCCACTGAAGATTTTACCGATATCCTCAACGAATACATCAATGACCTCTCCCCCAAAAAACAGGACAAGGCTCTGATTCCCCAAAAGCGACTTCACAACATTGAAATGGTCCTCAGGGATCCGAAATGCACGACTATCGAATCAGCTCAATTCAGATTTTGGGCAAAGAAAATGTTCACGTTGCAGATTGATGAGAATGGCGAGGAACGCGTCATGCACGAGAACAAGCCGGTTGCTGTCCGGGAGAAATTGTACCGTGTCTTGACAACTGCACACATCCAAGCTCAGCACGGTGGAAGGGACAAAACCTCCTCACAAGTTAGGAAGAGCTATTCATGGTAGGTTAAACAAAACAGAAACCCCGTCTTCATCAGGCCCGGTGCTAATTAGTCAACCAGGGTACCCAAGGAGCTCATTGCGAGATTCGTTAGGAGTTGCCCGAATTGCCGCGCAAGGAGATGCCCAGCTCAGAACCGCGGATTTACTAGCAGGGCTCGTACCACGCCCCCGAGAGCTGGTGTAACAGTTTCATCGATCAGCTCGGCTATGCATGCGCACAGAGTTCATTCCATCACGGTTCAAAACGCTCAAAACGCACAAACCGCATCCCATTTTGCTTATTCGGATCCTGTGTCAATGCAACACCCTGGAAACCAGTATGGCCAATGGGCACAGTGAAACCGGTTTTCTTGCTTCGGGCATCGATTTTTACCCTTTTCTTTCGTACACTAAAAATAGGGTGATTGTGATTTTCATTTCTAATTCCTTGGGAATATCGTGTCTTGCAAGTATCCCGAGCGAGTACATAATACGACAGATTTTTCGCCTTCTATTTTTCTCTCTTGCAGGAGACGGATCTCTTGAGTGGTAGTAATACTTAATCAGGTGGGATCTACATCAACTTTCTTGTGTTTACTTTCAACCACCACTCCTGGGTTATATGTTCTGGTTTTGTGGCTTATGTTTTTTCGAGTTATGGTGTGTTCATGTTTTCCTATATTGTGTTTCTTTAAAAAGGTTCATGTTTATAATTTGCTGGCGCAGTATGGAAGGGGGTGGTTTGTATTTGCTTCAGAGCGGGCGACGTATTCGTCAGTTGTCAACAAGACGCGGGTCTTAAATAAGTATGCGAGTTTGAACTCAAATGGCAGATTATACTTGCATGTGCGTGCGTCTCTGAGCTGTTGATAATAGTGAATTTAATTGACCGGAATTGACCACAAGTGTCGTTCCAGAGTTCCTGGACGTTTCCCTGCAGTTGTCGCCTCATATTTTGGTGAGGCAAAACTGTACGAAAGCGCTTCCGGATGGTAGGACGTGTTATGTGATGCCGTTGGAATTTATGCGAATGCAATTCGTGCTTGTGATTGGGTGGTTTGATGGAATACCAACTGCAGTATAGTAGTTACACCGTGCCCCGTATCCTGCTTGTGGATAGAAATGCCTCTGAAAATGTGAATAATGAAAGGGCATTTTCAGTTGACTCCTTCGCGCGTTTTCTTCTCTTTTGACATAAATGTGACAGGGCGCCAAACTAACTAGAAACCGCATATTTTCGGCCGTTGAGGTGGTTTGTGTTTCAGGGGATATGTAGGTGTGATGTGGATGGGATGGATGGGAATGTTGATAGTGTATGAGAATGTAGTGGCATATCCCGTGTGATGCAGACTTAACGAACGAATCGGATCACGCCAAAGACCTTCGCTTCGGGACGCAAGCAAGCGGCTGTTTGCCACGGGGCAGGGGTCAAGGTTGCGGATATATGGCGGGCTTATCGATAGAGAATCCTGCAACACATACTCATACTAAGTAGCGACCTTCTACACTCCACCCCACACGGTGTGTTTGGAAAGCACAGGCAGACAAGGCAGGCAGGTTTGGGTTTTGATATTATTTATACTTTGGATTGCGGCATTTTGGGCATTTTTGTTTTGCTGGTAAGTTATAGTAATAAGATATCTATTTTGTTTCTTTGGGGAGAGGATCGAAAACGGTACGTACCTGCGAATATGTAGGAGCTATGGCCCCCTTCCTGCTTGACGGCCGGTAGCTGCCGGTGCAGCACGCCAGCTTCGATCTCTCCCCCAACAGGATATGGGGCTGGTATGAGACAGGAAGTTGTACTTCTTCTGGCAACCGTTTTTACCCGCCCCATTGTGCCTTTTTGCTGGTTATGTCGTGAAGGGGGGGGTTTCTCCGAGATGGGGTTTGTTATTGTGAAGCCCTGGATAGACCGTGCGGATAGTTCTTGTTTATACCCGCCAGGCAGTGGTGATCTTTTCGACGGTGGGCTTGCGCTTGCAGATGGCGGCGCGGTTATGGGGCACGGACAGGAACCGAAGCCAGGAGGTGAGTTTATCGGGGGGACCGTGCATCTACCTTTTTTTTGCTTTTGTTTTCCCTAACGTCGCTTCACTTATTCTTACTTCCGTCGATGTGCGATTGATTCCCTTCCTTTCTCTATCCCATCAGTGTTTTCCGATAGATGGGCTTGCTGTACTCTATGCGACCTGCAGAAAAGGTGATATGTGATGGAGAAGGCCGAGAGCGTGTTTTGAGTGGGAGCTAGTTCTGTGGGAGTACACGTTTCGCGATCTTTTATTCGGTGATTGGGATCGCCTTTGCATGTGGTGAGTATTCTTGGTTGGGCGTGGAGGTGCCGGATTCCAGACGTGCATGGCATGGCAGCTGCATATGCATCGTGCTTTTTCTGTCGAGGCGAGGCAGCCGTCGGGGCGAGCGAGCTGTGTGGTTGTGGAGTTTTAGCTAAACCAAGAACGCGCTTTCACATTGAGGCAGCGGGGGGAGGGTAGTGAGTTTGCTGCCGTAATGAGTTTTGTTAGGGATATAAGGCGTTTCGGGTCTAAGTTGTATGTAGCCTACTACTTACTGCTACTAGAACTACTGCGTTGCTACAATTGACTGACTGACTGACTGACTGCCATGTGTTGCTTGCTTTCAAGTGAATCCACACCAACTTCTCTTCCACCTCCTTTCTCCGTCTGTCCCGGCAACCCCCATCGAGCCAATCACCACCACAACGCGCCTTTCTGTACTGTACAGCACAGAGTACGAGCGAGCGAGCGCGCTCGGCTCGCCGCGTCGCCGAAGAACAACAAACGTCGGCAGTCGTCGTTCGATGCATAGGCTGCAGACGTTGGTCGTTCGTGTAAGCACATGAAGGTTGTAGTGGTTTAACTTGTGTGTATAGATCGAATTGGCTCAACTACTCTACTCTACACGAAAGTGTGCTTTTCGGAGTTTGGTGGCGGGCAGACTTCCAGGAAACGCGACAGCACCACCTCCATCGGACTTTCGCGGCCGCGGTGGTGGTTTACTATCTCACTTTGTTGTTGCGCTGCTACAGCGACGTCTCCCGAACGTCCCCGGGTTGAATTGGACAAGGTACGAGAGGTGACTGGATATATGCAAAACAATTTATTTTCGTCGTTGCGCACATATCGAGATCCCTTCCACCACCACCACCACCCACCACCATCAGCACCACCACTAGGACCACCACCATGACAACCACCACCACTACAACCACCACCACGACCACCACCACTACAACAATACACATTGGCACCGCAACCGAAATTGGCAAGTCCAATGAAACGCGCACCCCTCGTCTGTAAACATCCCATCGTATCCATCCCATCCAGCCATCCCATCAATCCCATCAATCCCATCAATCCCATCCACTTCCGCGATCCAATTACCTCCCCTGTGCAGGGTTATTAATGGTTTTGTTGAGGTTATTCTAATGGTGGTAATCGCAATCGCAATCATAAGCGGGATGGGTAGGGTACATTCATTATATCTCGCAGGTGTGTGTGTTTTTTTTAATGATACTTACAGCTTCGTTCCTGTCGTCGATATTGCTTACGGACGTGGGGGGATGTGTATGTGTGTGTGGGAGTGTGTTTTCCATCGCAGACGCTCGAGCCGGACGGGCTTGGGGGGTGGTGGGTGTGAGTTAATATATACATGGTACGCGTAGGAAGTGGTGTCAATATAGACAAAAATATCTCGTTTTCTTAGGCAGCCCTCCCCCCGCGGCGTCGGGAAGCAAACAAAGACGTCTCACCAATGTTCCGAGTCAGAGACGTGGTCGTATGTGAAAACGAAAGGTATTGGGTCGATAAGTGAAGAAGGAAAGTGACGGACGTTCACATGTTGCGTGCGTTCCGTGGTTACAATTGCATCCAAACCCCTTGACCGGTCAACCAGCCCACCCTCCCCATCGGAGAGATTTTGTGCCTATTTGAGAGGCAAGACGGGTAGGTCGAATTGAAATCTGGTGCGATTGCGAACTGGAGCTTGGGGAACCTGCGTAACCTGCGTATGTGCCTCAGGTAGATGTGAGATATTCCGATACAATCAATCGCAGGTCGTGAGTCCGCGGAACCATCGGAACTTTCATGGACCATCACTCACCCCGCGCCCTGCACTCCCGTGGAGGATCATGAGAAAGCTATTACCCCTTCGAACGCCAGCCCCAGGAACGCGAAGAGATTTTCTGAGCGATGGAAAAGAAAAAAAGTCTATTACACATGACAGGCATGCACGTTCTCTTTTTTGCTCGGCTTTGCCCGATGCGTGCGTGCGAAAGAAAACGTGTGAACGTACGAGTCTTCTACTGTAGGATTTCACGAAACCATGGGGGGAACTGTGAGCCCTTTGGAGGAAGATCTCCGGGGGTGTGGCGTGGGGGAAAAAGGCAGACAAGTGAGAGGCGGTGAATGAAATCCGACCGCGACGATGAAAAAGTTTATTGTGCATCACCCAAACCCTGCATTTGTGGCTTGCCTTCACCCCAATCCATCCCACGCACAGGGTGCTTTGCTGTAGGTAGATATATCAACAACAACAATAATTATGCACAGCAAACTCGAAGCCGAAAGGTGCATTGCATCTCTCCGATGATCAATGTGCTGTCAAGGCGCACTGGAAAACGGCTGGCAAGGCTACTGCTCCCTACGGTTACTCTCCTCCCCCCCCCAGCAAAACGGGTGCCCCCATGCGGCAGCCACGCGCGTGCAGCCGCCTTATTCTATTCTGGGGTGCATGATATTACGACACAGTAACTCACTCACCCAGCGCAAGGCGATCGACGATGGGAACGTGTGTGTTTACGTACGGACACGGACGGTTATGGCGGTACGGAACAGGAGAGAGTGGCTTACGAAAAGTCTTGGTTACTCCGGGCGGGTTATTACGTATAGTTTGCCACGGGGGTTGGAGTTGGACCGGAAGGCCATGCCATATATAAACAACGGGCGGAAGTTTTTATGTAACCAAGCGAGCGGAAAATGTGATGGGGCGGCGGTTCTGGGGCTACGTGGAAGTGCTGCGCGGATCCGGTGTGGCATTGGTATTGATCTGTCTGGGATTGCTGGTGGTGTATTGTCTCAGGCCTTGTGGGTCCTACGAGGAGATTCCGGGGGGCTTGTGGACCTTCTTACTGGCCCGCACGCCAATGCCACCTGCTGGCCTTGGAGTCATCGTCGCTTCGCTGGCTAACTCGTATAGTCGGCAGGAGATCTGATTGATGAGTTCAGGATGGAAAAGCGCTCAGGTCAACCAGAGAGATCTCGCGGCGTCATCTGCGGAATAGAGATCCGGAGATTCTTGAGCAGTCTTAACCTGGTTCTTGGTGGGGTGGGTTTGGCCTGGAGCAGACGGTGCTTTCTTCTCAAATTCTATCATATCTTCACGTCGTTCTCGAAAATACTTTAATTCTTAAGGACATACTCTCGACGACCAAAGCTTTCTTGCCTTTATTTCTTTCTTAGGAGACTAGATGTAGACTCAAGTAAAAGAAGCGGTGGCGGTAGAAATCAATACAAACTAAACTTCTTAACTTCGTCTGCTTCACGTGATTCCCGCTGCCCAGACGAACGTGCAAATCACATGCTTTTCTGATTTTATGGGTTTGGTGGCTGTAGGGCTGGGGTTTTGAACCGTATTCACTGGAGGGCTAAAACTTCCATACTACACGCTTGGAACCGTTCTCTTTGGGTGAAGCATCAACCCCCCCCCCGGTAAATCTGAGCTTGGTTCATTTCTACCCCGAGATTAACGTCTAGGGGATCTGACGAGTTAATCACATGTCCCCGTATCATGGTGGTTTATAGGTGCAGCGAATTCGTGGATGAACCATAGCAGGCATTTTATGTCAAGTCAAAGGAAGGCCCCAAGGTAACTGGAAAGGTATACAGAGACTCCACTGACTTCAATTAGAGGTGCTGGATGTTTATTATTGCTTTGTCTCTCTATTAAAGGGTTTGCGCATGCGCTAGGCTGCCAGCTCCAAACTCCTGGCTCCAAAACCAAGGAGTCTTACGAAGTGTCAAGAAGCTGCATCAAGCATCTATGGGGCCTAGATAGGCCCACTGTCAGCTCTGAAGTGGGGAGTGCGCTTGGTTGCTGTGTTATGAAATCTCGGAGTCGATAAAGCCAGGAATTTTGGAGCTGGCTCGATAGCGCAAACTCCCTATTTTATGGATGGATTCCACAGGAGGGAGCTGCGAAATTCCCCTAAATTACAGAGTATATTTCCAGGGTCTCTTGAGAATTACGGTAGAGTTTCATTATACAGGAGTTATTCGTATACAGTAAATACAGTTAACCTGCTATAGTCTACTCCCGCTGAACGCCATCACACATTACAGGACACCATCCCCTGGAGAAATAATTCCTCACCATCGTCGAAAATCGACCTATTCCTGAGTTTTGCTGTGAGCACCACCATCCTCCTGTTAGATGCCTGCAGCACAAAACTACGCCCCTAGATTCATCTTCATCCCTCCCGTCCTGCAACTTCATCACCGACCAAAAGCAGCCACGCACAGGTGCAAACGGAAAAATCATAAATCCGGATAAACAGTGCCGCATTGCATGTAAAAAATTTACCGTTCCCGCCGCCGCCGCCACCACCACTGGGTAGACCACTATAATTGCCACCGTTATCCATCTACAACAAACCTGCACACGCATTTGTATCCACCAGGGGTTCTTCGGCAGGGACGGGGGTGAATGGAGGGTGGTGCATGTGAAAATCGATGATGGTGCCCCAAACGCCGGGTGCTGGAAATGCCTGGTTCGAAATGACATTCCCCCCTTTTGTACGCGAAGCTTGCCTTATCATAGTTTGTGGGATATCCCTGGATCACATTGGATAGGGAATAGCTCTATGGGTTTATCTGTGCTTGTGATGTGTGCAGTTACGATGATGGTTAGGATTACCGAATATACAAAACTAATCAGCTAGCGTAGCTAGTGGGGTAGTGCTGTGAACGCCAGATTACAGGCTCGTAGCCTACGCTGATCGCCCTTTTTGTAGAGTACTCCTGGGAAGCGTGGGGTTGAGGCCAGGGAAAAAGGCCGATAGTCGGGGTGTGGATATCTTCCAATTACTATACGAGATAAAGAGATATCAGGCCCTGGGAACGGGAAATGTGAGCGCCAGGCTCCCTTCAAGCGTCGAGAGCTGGTTTGGCAACTTTATGATCTGGAGTCTTCGGGTCGACAGTGTGAAATAATGTTAAAACGGTTTTAGTACGTCTGTTCTTGTTCTGACGTGCTTGCTAGAATCTGGTGTACGTATACATGTTCCCCTGTAATATCACGAGCATAATAATGTTGGCAACTGGTAAGCGGTATGGGGAATCCTCTTTGCAGTCGACCTTGAGGTGAGGACTCAGGGCATTCATCTCGTGGCTCTCTCCTGATCAAATGGGTCTTGCTGAAGTCACGGCTTGATCTTAAAGGAAGTGGAGCTGTAACCTACCAAATTCCTTGCAACAGTATGACTCTTGAACTTAGGTAGTTGCAACATTCGCAGTAGAAGCAAGCAGGGGAGGTTATCTTCTCTGTTTGATCATGAGATATCACTCACTACCATCACGACACTAACCTTTCCTCAATAATTTAACCACCAACGATACTACTCCATGACCTCACCTACTCTCATATACCAGACGTTCTTTTTTGCTTCGCTGGTTTTTCACCGAGCGAGCTTGCGAGTGAGGTGAAAAAGTCTGGGCACGAGAGCAGACCTCATCACTATATAAACTTTAATATTTCTCCCTTCTTCTCTCTCCATATCTTCTGGTTTCGCACCAAACCCGCTTTCTTTTCACAGGGGCTAACAGGTGTACCGGGAGTTTCGGGAATGTCACTCTTTACCAAAAAGCGCATCATCCCACTAGTCGGGCTGCCCTAATCATCTAAGGCTTTGGTTCCTGTATATATGGTATTAAGCATATATATTGGGCACCTTTGTATGACGTGGTTTGTTCTACCGCCGCTGTTTCAGTTTGTGCAATAGTAGGACACCTACAACAGAGCGCAACTTCAAGTTTAGTACCTTGAAGTCGTGGAGATGGCTCTTACTTTGCTGCAGGGCCTGCGAGGTGTATAAGTTTTTTCCCTTCGGGGTTTTTACTTCCTGCATAACCTTTGGGAGGCCCCCGGAAATGCAGTAATGTTGTTCTTTGGCTGCCTTGAAAGGAGGGGATGTGATTGTTACATTTGCGGGGTGTGCCACTTGAAGACCGGATTCTAAACTTAATCGCTAGAGATCTCGCTGTGGTGCTAAGTCACTGTTATCTCGTACCCAGGCTGCGAAAATAAACTAGCCGAGCGAGCTTGCAAGCTAGGCTAGAAATCTGGGTACGAAAGAAAAGTCACTGCAAGGCATATCCGTATTCCCTACATACCAGTACCCGGGAACAAGAGATATGACGGCGTTGGGTTCGATAGGATTTGAATGACTAGATGATCATTAGGCACTTGCCGGGTCTCTGCTGGGTGGAGGCCAGAAAATGATCCAGGTCGATTTATCTTACAGTTTGTCTCATGTACAATGAGTGCTAAAGCCCGAAGTAACAGATACCCAGAGCTAAAAAAACACAGTACGACTGTCTCGACACCGGCATACTGAATCCGCATATCACATGACCGTGAGGTTTTTTTGTTTTTGTTTTAATCATACTGTATTCACTCTACTTAGAGTATGACAGCCCCTTAGTCCCCTCCGCCTCCGGGCTGGCCGGCTAGATGGCGGAGCTCCACTCCTACTACCCGTCGTCCCCTTCATGACCGTGAGGTCTCGTCCGGCGGCAAGGAAAGCATTCCGGGTGGATGCTTTTTGGAAGGATCAACAGAAGGAACACGCCATAGCAATTGCATAAAACCATTACATAGCTTATGTAGGACGACGGAAGGATAGCGATGCACTGGAATTTTGTAGCGGTAGAAATGGATATCTGAGGTGGGAGCAGCTGTCCGACACCCAGGGCAAAAGTGTGATAACCGTAGGTTTCCAGCCTGGGGTCTTGGTGTTTATAGCACCTATCGAGCATTGCAGGTTTGAACCTGCAGCAAGTGCTTCTAACACCATGCTCACCCGGCTAAGTAAGGAGATAGCTTCTTACTAAATCAATGGGTTTGCCCGTGACCATGCAAACTTTGTGGCTAGCTACGGCGAGGATGGTGAGCAGTGGAGGGACGCAAAGTTCCATCCGCCGGTTACCTTGTGATCTGGTCATAGGCTCGAGCCTCCTCGAAGCAAGGGACTTGAGTCGTGTTGTCCATGGCCACATCCATGCTTGCCAGTCTCGTGAATTAGTCTAGAGATTGGATCTTGAGCCAATTCGTCTCGTGTGCAGCATTAAATATTGCGTCTCATGTCCAACTAGAATATCTCGGGACGGGAGCTCTGAATACCAAGGAACTTGGTCTTATTGAAAGATATTGCGGCATCTCGTCTTCAGCAGGTACACTCATGCCTCAACCCTGTGTTTCTATGATGTCTTTTGACCGGAAGTGTGGTTCGAAGCTGATTTTGATCACTTTATATCACTCATGGGATCTCGAGATATTTCATTCCGCGGCCAGCACAAGACGTTAACTGCAGCAAACGGTTCCATTGGAAAAGGCTTGTATTCTCTACCAATGGTGGTGTTGAGGGGCAACTGAAGGAATTGTATCTCTGAGAGGGCTTCGGTGATATACCTGGTATCACCCCCTCTCTCTTCTTTTTCTCTCCACACATTTTGAACGTTGTAACGAACCTTTAATCTTCTGCTTCATCACGTTGCAATAGCATCTGACTATATACAGGTTGATCCTTTCGGATATCGTGCTGCTTCGGGTTCCAGAAACTATCATTGTTCGTAGGCCTCAGACGGACCCGTTTCGCGACCTAGTGGAGGTTCTTCTCTCTTCGGTGGGGAGGCTTGACACTTTGGCCTCTTAAATTATTCACCTCCTCTACAAAGCCATAGATACTTGTCTTCAATATGATTTTTGTGATAAAACGTTATATATGGTAGGACTCGAGGATACATTAGGGCTTGTAAATGTATCTCCACTTGGATAGCTAACTATCTAGAACGCACTACGGCTATGGACCAATGACTAGGAACGGAGGTAACTTGTCAGATCTGCTTCTGGTTTGGATTGATGTGCCGTGGGCTTAGACACATCTTGGTGCCTGTGCGGTCTCAACTTGACAACAGCGTTGGAGCGAGATGGGCCCCAGATGATTTTGACGTCTAGGTTCCCAAGAGGTTGCTGCAGCATGTTCTACACATAATTTTTGCATAGATGGGGTTGGGGGTCTGAAACCGCAAAAGCTCCACTAGTGAGCGGTTGATGACTCTTGCATTACAGAAAATCATCCTTATGTGTATTTCCTTGGGGCATATCCGGGTAGTATATTACCCGGGCGCTTTCCTTGAGCAATGCTCTCGAAAGAGTGTTCCGGTATACATAGAGGTTCATCCTGCGCTCATATGTGTCTGTTCTAGTATCAATCCCCATTTCTGCCTAGGCTACCGAGAGGTGTAGCCTATTAGCTCGCGCTGACTGGTGGGAGTCAACGGCTTCGGCGCCAGTTGACGGAAGGGACTGTAGCACGACTAATATCTAGCAGCGCGATTGAATCCATGCACATTATGGAAATTGTGCCTATGTTGCTTCAGCATTTGTTGATCTTCAAACGGTGGGAGATTAGTAACGCACGCGGCCGGGCTGGAGTTCGGCGTCGGTCGCCAGTACTCTAGCATTTTGTATAGTGTGTAACAGACGGTATTTGGGCAGGTATTTTCAGGACTTTATGATAAAGGAAAGGTTGAAAAATATGTTGAGAGAGGTGCAGATTGGTAGCACGAAAAGCTCGTCTGGGCAGCAGGGGGGAAAATAGCGTAGAGCTCATGACTTTATCACACCGCATACTTACTTAAACACCCGCCTCTTCGCTCCGACTTTTGTCTCCACCGTGTTCTATTACCTCGCCTCTCCTCTCCGCTCTACGGTCCATACCCGCCCAATAGCTTCTCCAGCTCACCTTCTTTCTCCACGGGACTTTCGGCTCACATCGCTCCTTCCTTTTCCTACTGTAGAACTATACTCTTGTCCTTGGTCAGGACCCTTTTTGTCAGGAAAAACGAGCTTCGATGGCAGCCAAGATTAGCGATGCACCAAAATTGGAGAAGAAGCCTGTGAGCTTCTCGAACTTGCTCCGTGAGTCCCTGGGAAGTCGTTGTGTCGCCCGGCGCGGCTACTGATTGGGTTTTTGATTCGCAGTCGGAGCTGGATTGAACATGTTTGAGTAAGTTACATATTACAACTCTCCTCGCTGTACAAACATTGGATCGCAAGAAGCTGATGGACTGGTTTACAGGGTCACCACCTTGGGACAGGTACGTGAATCTACAAATCTATGCGATCCAGGCAGCTAACCTCGTTTTTCGCCGTCGCCTGTAGCCGCTGGAGGTCATTAAGGTGTGCTTATCTCCCCTATCTATGTTTCATTGCGACCCGGGGAAGCTGATTGTTGCTTTTTCTCTCCAGACGCACATGGCCGCTAGCAGAGGCGACAATGTCATTACCGCAATCAAGAAATCTTGGGGTCGCGGGGGAGTTCTCGGGTGTAAGTACCGCCTACCCCGCATCATGATACCAAGAATCCACATACTAACACCTCGGGGCAATTAGTCTATCAAGGGTTGATTCCGTGGGTTAGTTCCTCCAGCTTTTCCAAACTTCCCGAGGTTGCGAGCGATGTCCAACCGCATATATGGAGGCTACGGTCTTGGCGGCTGTGTTGCGCATGTGCTTGCGTCGAGCACCACCGTTAGACCGATGAGATCCGTTAGCTAATGCAACGGTCTAGGCTTGGATTGAGGCTTCTACCAAGGGTGCCGTGTTGCTTTTCGTGTCTTCTGAGGCCGAGTATGATCGACCAATTCCGGTATTTTTCTCTGCATTTGAAGCTAAATTATCTTGCTAGGTACCATGCTCGTACTTTTGGGGCCGGAAGCTTCACTGCCGGTATCACCGGAGGTGTCATTGGAGGTGTTGCTCAGGCTTATGCCACAATGGGTTTCTGCACCTGTATGAAGACGGTTGAGATTACTCGTCATAAGCAGGCCGCTTCTGGTGTGAAGCCCGCCTCAACCTTTGCCGTCTTCGCCGACATCTACCGCAAGGAGGGAATTGCTGGTATCAACAAAGGAGTTAATGCCGTCGCCATCCGGCAGATGACGAACTGGGGAAGCAGATTCGGTCTCACCCGTCTTGCTGAGGAGGGTGTTCGGAACGTGACCGGAAAGGAAGAAGGTGAAAGGCTGAATGCCTATGAGAAGATTTTGGCCTCTGCTCTTGGTGGTGGTCTCTCTGCCTGGAACCAGCCTATCGAGGTTATCCGTGTGGAGATGCAGAGCAAGAAGGAGGATCCGAACCGGCCAAAGAACTTGACTGTTATGAAAGCCGCTCGTTACATTTACTCGAACAACGGGCTCAAGGGTCTTTACCGTGGCGTTACTCCTAGAATTGGACTTGGCGTTTGGCAGACTGTTTGTATGGTTGGTCTTGGTGATATGTATGCAATCCCGATGTCTCGAAGAAATGAATGGCTGCTGACTATGGGGTAAACAGGGCGAAGGAAGCTGTTGCGAAGCTTACCGGTGAAGTTCCCACCGGAAAGCACTAGGCGGGTTTCACTGCTATCATCTATCGGTACCTTTGTTGTATAAATGGATGGGTGTTGGAAAAAAATAACGATGGGTTTTACTTTGGGGGGTTGTATTATGAGGATAGACTTTCTGGTGGTTTTATGCCCAAGGGTTCTGTTTTGCGCGATACCCGCGATACATACCTCGTGCTTCTTTTATAATGAATGTGTACTTATCTAGACATTTTGAATATATGTCGACATGTCGTGATGAGGACCAAGTTGTACTACTGCAGTCGGAATTGACTAACAGCAATGTCGTACAACGCTGTTAGCGTGACTGGGATTTTTGAAGAGAGCTTGCTTGGTTGGTTTCAGCCTCTGGACGACAACTCATCCACTCGCCCATTCACTCACAATCAAACAAAACGTCTGACAAACACCCCTTAGCTAAAAACACAGCTCCAGCAGCCTTCCAATTTCTGCACTATGGACCGTGACAGAGAGCGCGACCGCGACCGCGAGAGAGACCGTGGTAGGGATAGGGATAGGGATAGGGATAGAGAAAGGGACCGTGACCGAGATAGGGACCGTGAACGCGACCGTGATCGCGATAGAGATCATAGAGATAGGAGGTGAGCTTGTCGCGACTTCTGCTTCTCTCGCTCACTAGTGTGTGTTGTGTACATACCTCTTGTGAGAAGTACGTAACCTATTCTGACTCTGTGCTTGCTTTTCCTACAAAGGTTCCGTGATCGTGACTTTGGTTCGCCCCATCGAGGTGGAATTGATTCTTATATCCCGACTACTCGTCGCCGCCTTTCCCGCTCTCCTCCACCTCCAAGGGGTGATAGCTACGTTCCTCGCGGTAGAAGACGATCGCCACCGCCTCCCTCAAGACCTAGATCTCGCTCGCGGCGGAGGCGTTCAATCTCTCGTGCATCTGCTGCTCGCGACAGAGATAGGGATAGGGATAGGGGAAGGTCCAGATCTCCGCCGCCTCGACGACGCTCCCGGTCTCGTTCACCCCCGAGGAGAAGAAGATCGCCCCCACTGCGTGCGGACTCCAGATCACCAAGGGATACTAGATTCAGGAGGCGGTCCCCCTCACCCACGCTCGTCAGGACGAAGGATAGGTCCCCACCACCTCCTCCATCGGCTTCGAGGCTGAGAGACAAATCACCGGTGTTAGAATCGCGTCCACCACCGCCTTCGGCTCCAGCAGCAGCTAGACGAGAGAACTCGAAAGAAAGATCACCGACAGTACGACGAGACAGACCACGTTCGAAAGATAGATCTCCAGCGAGAAGGGAAAGAACTCCACCGCCCAAGAGAGGTAGATCGAGAAGCCCTGGCTTATCTCGATCCGTTGAAAGACCAAGAAGCACCTCTAGGCCACCCTATCGCGGAAGATCGCCAAGAAAACGGTCGGCATCACCGAGATCCCCAATGAATCGACGTGGAGGTCGTTCCCGCACACCAAGAGGCTTTGGGAGCCGTAGATCACGATCTCCTCCCACATTCCGTGGCGGTGGTTTCAACAGAGGAGGTGGTTTTCGGGGAGGCGGAGGAGGCGATCGCTGGGCCAATTCACCAATAAGACCACGCTCTCCATTCCAACCCCGTGTTCGTACACCCAATGTTGCGCCTCCGTCAAGAAGGCGTCGCTCGATATCCCCCCCTCCAGCTCAGCATCCGCCCTCTCGTGGTCGTTCTTGGTCGAGAAGTCCTCCAGAACATCCCACGCCACGACGAAGTACCTCACCGAGCTCGAAACGGCGACCTGTATCACCACCGACCGTCGAGCCTTCGCCACATCATGCCCCATCCCGTCCTCGTTCCCGCTCACCAGCAAGAAATATAGAACCTTCGTCTCGACATGACTCACCGCGTGTCCCTCCTAGGCGATTCCCCGATTCTCCGGCATTCTCGGGTGGTGTGAACTCACGTGGTGCAGCATCACCAGCCCATCCAGCTTCAGGTCCTCGGTCACCACAGTTAAGAGCTCGGTCACCTCCCAAGGGCCCTAGAAATGGCATATCTCCACAGCCGCATCTCAATGGGCCTGGGCCAACCATGGTACACCCCGACAGATTGCAGCATCTCTCGTCCAACGTCAATGGGTTTCCAGCTACCCCTCCCAGAGGCCCCTCTGGGACTGGAAGACCTCCGCCTACGCATCCACGTGGTGGTGGGGGATTTGCCCCCCCCCGTGCTATGCCGCCGCAGCAAACACCGCGTCCTCCGCCACCCATGCAGCCAAGAAATACACCTGTGGCTCCCCCAGTAGGACCGAGACGCGGACCGGCTATTACAGGACCCGGTACGCCATCTGCATCTACACCTCCGACCGCACCGGCAATTCCAACTGGCCCAAGAGCTGGCAACTTCCCTTACCGGAGCTCATTGCCATCGCAGGCGCCAGCAAGGTACGTTCCGGTTATCACGGGACCAGGGGCTATCATTCCGGGTGGAAGACTACTTCCACCTCACGACAAAGCCAGCGAGGATCGACTCGCAAGGCTGAGGGCGGAGGAAGTGAAACTACGCGAGGAACTGGAAATTTCCCGGGAGAAGAAGAGGAAAGGAATGTATGCGTGGGACAAGAGCAGACGTGAGGCGGAGATTGCAAGCTTTAGGGTTGAGGTGGCGGAGAGACAGCTGATGGCGGGTGAGGTCTCGCTTGATTAGGAATCGAGTGCTAACGTTAACGTTCCTCCGCCCGGGGAGTGGAAGTTATGAGTTTGTGTGAGAGAGGGAGGGGGGTATTTCGTGTAATATTTTTTTCTGAAAACTGCGTGATTAAGGCGGATGGAGTGTTGATTACTTACTACCTATCCTCTTAAATCGGCGCTTGATACCTCATTATGAAAAGCAGCTACTACTTATTATACTCTACTACCTTCAGGGGATTAGGCAGCGTCGTTGTAGGTAAGAGGATAATATTAGGCTGCATACCGGGCGATCTCAATTGTAATGATAGGTAGGTAATGTGTGTGCGTGCATGGAATTAACTGGAGCCGTTACTTCCTACAGTTTTATGGGCTTGTACTCTACGATGAGGTTTAATTGGCATCGTTTTTGATACACGGGGTGGAGTGCTGTAATTCGCCTCGTATCATACTCACGGACCCCGAAATTTGTCATAAATGCCCTGGTGCAAATCGACCTTTCGAACTGGGGAGTGGAATACAGCGTGAGGTCAAAGTCTCTAGGGTTAGGGATGGTTTGGAATGTATACTTTATTCGTGCTCTTGGCTGGACTTGCTTTGGAAGGATCTGTTTTCGATATAATGGCGCGGTTGTCTTTCGAGGAGAGGGAATGCAGAAAGCTGGGGCGTAAATATTGTCGGCTGGCGTCTTTGCCTTCCAGTGACAGCAATTAGAACACTATACTCTTATGTTCAACCATTATCACTCTTGGTTTAAATCTAGCTAAGTCCTACAGGTTACGTTTTTGGGTACTAAATGCTGGCAACGGTAACGTTGGGTAGGCGAGTTCTAAATGGGATTCGTAAGAGGAGGCTAGATGATCTGTGAAGAGATTCATAACCTACTTTAGCTCTGGAGGAATCTCAGTTATATTAGTTTAATGAGCTTGAGGGTAATATATTATTTAAATATGCTATTGCGGTGGAATAGTAATGTCTGGCATGAAGTTGTAACGCGGAATTCGTGCATTAGTCAATTAGTATGTATTAGTTGATGGTAGCATTTCCTTGATTTTTACACTCTGAGTTTTTGCTTCTGCTCTCACTTGTACTCACTATTGACCCCTTATTCGGTTGCTGTGTGCTTGTTTCCATGTTTCTTCTTGTTCTGGTACTTTGGTTTGCATTGTGGCACGAGGGAGCAAATGTCATGGTTAAAATGAACGGACAATTCAAGTGGTGCCATCGTATCCTTATTTTTCTGGACATGTTCGTGGGAGTTTTTGTAGATCCGGCCGAGTTGTATCTTGCTTGAAATTGATCTCCGTCACATGGTATTCACGGCTCTCACGGAAGTTGAATCAATAGGTATAGTGACAAAGCGTACGCGTACGCATCTGGAGACTAATTTTGCCTGTTATTTTTTTTTTTTTTGTTTTATTCATACTGTATGCACTCTAATTAGAGTATGACAGAGCCCCATATCCCTCCACCTCCGGGCAAGCCGGTTAAATGGCGGAGTTCCCCACCCGCTACCCTTTGTCCCCTTCACACCGGGGGGCTGGCACTGGGATTCGAACCCACAGCATTGTGACCGTATACCCCACCTATACTTTCAGGAGCGATACCACTGCGCCACGGGGCCAGCCCCTTTGCCTGTTATTGGGTGGCTAAAGCCATGACCAACTGAAGTTTTGTATATACGTACTTAAGTACTTATATATATATGGATATGGGATTCGTCAATGGATGGCATGTATTTGCTATCGGACAGTCGATCTCTGCATGTCTCGACGTTCCTGCGGCTCAGCCGCAGTCAGCCTGACTCCTTTTTTTAGAATTTCAGCTCGGCTTGGCGATATCGTATCTCAACTTGCAGAATGCTTTGCGTGTCAATTCATGATGTACCCTATACTTTTGCTCTGATTCTAGGCTTCAACTCACGCATTTTTGCTTTATTTACCTCTCTTGTCACTTTGTCCCTTCATGAATTGTCTGCAACAGTATCCATTAGCTTCCTTGTAACTAGTGGAAGACCAACGGTTTAGGCGCTCCCCTTTTTAACTTGTAAAGTCGTTGTAAGGTATCAGTGACGCTGCTTGCGCTCTCGGCGCCGAGCGAGGCTGCGTACTGTACAACGATGTCGATCCGCCCTTCCGTGTTAGCGACACTCTCTCCATCCCACTTTCCTAGCAAGCAGCAGCAGCAGCAGCAACAGCCCAACGGCAATCTTACATTCGTTTCTTCTACAACCTCCCGCCGGACATCGCCCGCGCAGAACGGTCACGGTTACGCTCCTCCCACTTCAGACTGGAATCCGAGAATGATTGCGGATGGCACTCATGCGAGGACAAGAAGTATCAGTGAGGTGATTAGGAGTGGACGGAAGAGAGCGCAAAGTGTTACCGCTACGGAAGTGGTAGAGACATTGAAAGCGCCTATTAGTTATAAGCTTGTTGTGAGTTTTCTCCTTTCTTTAGCAGTAAGAGAGAGGACTGGCTGATGGGTGGCGCATTTAGATTCTTTGTATTATTTGGTACTATTTCTTCCTACCTACAGACTCATCGTGCATATGCCACATCTATAATATCCTTGGGAACTGATTGTGACTGTCGCTCGAAACAAAAAGGTACCTGACGTCGGCGCTATCCAATACTTCGTCGAAAAGCATCCTCAATGCCTTTCCCAAGCCAGTGACCTTAACGGTAGTCCAGTTCGGCTTTGTGGCTGCATGGTGCATCTTGTTGTCTACGATAGGCCGGTTTGTACCGGCTGTTGGGCAAGCAATTCCGGGTCTTCAGGGAGGACTGAGGTACCCAAGTCGGCATGTTATCATGACGACCGCGCCGCTCGCATTCTTTCAGGTGGGCGGCCATATCGCATCCTCACTGGCTACCAACAAGATCGCGGTGTCTCTGGTACACACTATCAAAGTGAATACGCCTGTCCTCTCCCCTCCCCTGGCGCAGAGAAGCTGAAAGGAAACCAGGGAATGTCACCACTCTTTACCGTCGCCGCCTACCGTTTCCTATTCCAAATCCACTACAGCACAGCAACCTACCTTTCCCTCATCCCATTGACCCTGGGGGTCATGCTCGCCTGTTCTGTCGAATTCCGCGGCAACTTCTTCGGCGTCATGATGGCCTTCACCGGTGCCATCATCTTTGTGAGCCAAAACATATTCTCGAAAAAGCTGTTCAACGAGTCGTCGATTGCTTCAGATCTCAATGTTCCCATCCACCGCCGGAAACTGGATAAACTTAATCTCTTGTGCTACTCGGGTGGTCAGGCATTCCTGCTCACGATCCCGCTGTGGCTGTATTCCGAGGGATATGCGATGCTGAGCGAATATCATACCACGGGCGTCATCACATTATCGGAGAAGGTGGGGAAGCATGGACAGGTACCATTAACGGGGTGGGAGCTGGTGGCAGAGTTTGTGTTCAATGGGACAGTGCATTTTGCACAGAATATCATTGCGTTTGTCCTGTTGAGTTTGGTATCTCCGGTTACATACTCGGTTGCGAGTCTGGTCAAACGCATATTTGTCATTCTCATGGCGATCGCGTGGTTTGGGAGTCCGACCACGAAACTGCAGGGTGCGGGAATCTTTTTGACGTATGTAATTTACTACTCCGAAACGCGAGTTGGAGCTAATGGAACACAGGTTCTTGGGGTTGTATCTATACGACCGGGCAGGCGATGCCTCGCGGAAAGAGAAGGCATTGAGAGCACAGCATTTGAAACAGGTGGAGCCACTACTACCGTTAAACACTGGGGATGAGATGCGTCAGCACCATAGAAATGGATCTACCATAGCGGAGATGAAGAGTTCGTTGGGTACAGTCGCGGAGGCGGCGAATGGGAACGGTGTGGCATGGTTACCAGGGACTAGACAGGAGGAGACGTGGAAAACTACGCAGTGATGTGAGAAGGAAGATTCGTTTTGATATTATGGACGGACGGCATGTATTTAGAATTGCGTCAGGCAGCGACGGTTCGATTGGTATTGGAGTTCGGTGCGAAGGATACATATAGAGTGTTGGGTTCATTCTTTCCGTAGTCATCGCTGTACTGTACATATTCCCACAACCGCCAATGCCTATCCAGCAAGTTCCTCTTTCCGTCTTAGCATCCGCGAGTGCCGATCCATCTCCTCGACCAAATCCTTGATGCTCAGCTTGGTCGTGTCAAGTTTGATCTCGTGTCCGTCCTCTAATCCTTCTGTTAGCGTTGTCTCCTCCGGGTGGACGGGTGGGCGAGGGAGGGCAACGCACTGAATACGACCTCAACCCGACCGCCGACTTTAGAGGTCCGAGGTAGGACTGTAGTAACGATTTTCATGCCGTTTGCGCGCGCGTCCGGCGGCAGGAGTGACGCGAAGATCCGTGCAGTCTTTCCACCGCGCACGAACGGGTTGAAGCTTATTGAAGCGGAGGTGAGGTGGCGCGTTATCATTGTGGGAGTTGTGGGTGGTGTTTTTGGTCGTATGGTGGAAGGGAAATTTGGAGCCGCATGGAACGGGTTGGATATATTGCAACTCGATATACAACACCAACACCACCAATGCCTCGAATACTTACCGTCACTACTACTGTGAACTTCAATTCCCAGCGCTACGTATTGTGGATCCATGAGAAATTCGGGGTAAGGGCAGGTATCTGCTCACTGGAGTAAAATGGTAACTACAGACGGACCGAACATTGGACGACGAAAGCAATCTGCTCCGGGGATTCATCCTCGCCTTGACTGCACCTGTCAGTAATTGCAAGTGGTTATATTCTAGGAATCATTGACCCATCTACTTTTCCGCAGGATTTGACCGCCGCCTCCAGCTCCAAAACTTTCCGCCCCAGCCTCAAGCCCCAAGCCCTCTCCTCCTATCCCTGTCACACTACTCAGGCCAAGCCATTGAGGTTCAAAAATTTCCCCGACATCCTTCTCATAAAACCTTCCTCCCACATCCCATCCATCTCACAACCACAACTACACACAAGTACGGTACCCCCCCCCTCGTACCCATACACCCGCATCCCCCAATTATATGATGATTCGCAGGCATTTGGCTTTAGCCGCTCTCCCGCTTCCTGCGTGGAAAGCGGCGGTGATGAAAAACCACCGCTACCTTATAAACTCTTCTGATTTTTTTTGCTAAATACAATGCTTTTAACTTCTGCATTTTTATTTGAGGATGGGAGGCTGATTGATTAGTGACTTAGGTTTTCTGTGAGGGCAAGAGTGGTGGATGGGGATAGATAGGAATAAAATTCGGTTGGAAAGATTGCTCTGACTGCTGTGATATGATGTGAACGTGACAGCGAAAAGAAACATAAAGGTTATTCATTTCTCTTACTTTACTCCAATACGAATACATTAGAGCATGACGGACGATGAAAATGGGGGCGTAACCAAACGACATAAAGCAATAAACGCAGTTAACCGAATGTTCCCGCAAACCAGCCTGACAACGCATACAATAAAAATAATAAAAAACCCAATGCCCTCCAATCCCAAAACCCAGAAAAGAGCCAGCACACTCAAATCATCATCATTATACAAAGCTTACCGCTTATCGAAACTACCTACCTCCCGTACTACTCCCTCCGCCGGCGCTACCACCTCCTGCTCCGCTACTAGCATTCCCGTTCCCATTTCCTCCTACCCCCGAGAGCTGAAATTCGGCCGTTTTCACCCTCTCCTTGACATCCAACTCCGTATCCTTCTTCATCTCCTTAAGCCTCTCCGCCCATCCCAATCCCCGGAGGACATTGATCCTACGCTGCACGCCCTCCGCCTCAGTCCCTTCCTCCTTCCACGTGAGGTTGATAACCACCCACGCCAACCCACTCCTCACATGCGGATTCCGGTGATTCCAGAAGCCCAGCAAAACCCTCAACAGATCCGTGCGCTCAATAATCCTCTGTCTATGTTTCGGCACTCCAGCCGCGATGTGGACGATGTTGTAGACAACGGCATTCACGATCTCGCTGGACTGGTTTGGCGTGGTGAGTAGTGTTTCGTAGAGTGAGAGTAGACGGTCGGCGCCGATGGAGTCGAAGACTTGGTCTATCATTGCGCCAACTTCGCTGCCGCAGATGAGGTTGCGAATGAATTCAAGTCCCTGCTCTTGCAGTGCTATTGCTTCCTTCCTGCTCTGCGCAGCTTGTGCGATACGCTCCTGTTTCTGCAATTGTTTGACAGCGGTGCGGACTTTTGGTGGCAGACGTTGTTCCAGGGGTGCAGTTTCGGGGAGGAGGACTTCGATCGCGGGGTCGTCGGCCATCTCCTCATCGTCGTCCTCATCTTCGTCAACTATGGGATCGGTGCTGGGATCTGTGTTGATGGTGGAAATTATCGACACGAGGTACTCAACGCCGAGGTTTTCCAGGCTGCGGCGCTTTGTAGTGGCATCCGCGTCCAACATGAGGTGCTTGATGGCCCACAAAGCATTGAGCCGAAGTGGTCTGTTGTTGCATTTGACCAGGTCGCAGAGCACATCCAGCGCACCAGCTTCCGAGATTGGCTTCCGCATTGGCGAGAAATCAAGGACCAGGTTGCAAACCGCCGCCGTGGCAGCAATTTTGACGTCGTCGTTCTCGTGGCGTAGGAGGTTGAACATTGGGATTGCGACTGCTGCATCGATGAGCGATGTCCGAAGGATACTAACCGATCGGGATACCGCGCGGATCACACCGCAAGCCGCGATAAGAACAGATGGGGGGTTTCCTTCTGCATTGTAATTATCTGGCGCAATTGGGGACTGTATCGGTGTCAGTGGCTTCAGACATTGTGAGACTACCGTCCGTAAAACGTCGGCGTCGATAATGATCTTCCGGTAGTCGTCCTTGAAGAGTCCCAGATTTGCCAGACACCGGAGCACACCCTCCTTCACTTTCATTCGATGGTTATACTCTGGATTGCTCTTCGATGTCGGTTCATCTGCTGGTGCATATGCGGCATCCCCATTGAACCCGTTTGCCGCCGAAGGTGATTCCGATACCTTCTTCAGAATTGTGGCTAGCTTCTTAACCGCGCCTGCGTCTATAGCCGCCTTCTGGAACACCAAGTTCTCAAGCACCAGTCTGGATAATACCGCCGGGGCTCTTTCCTCAACTTGCCACCTGTTCCACGTCTGCGCGTCAATGCCGCCGACCCCAGTACTCCCTATCCCAATGACCTTTCCACCCTCATCCAGCAGTCGCACCAAGACTGGAACAACTAATAACGCAACGTACGATACCAGCCTCTTCGCGACTAGCCCAACTAGAAACAAGTTTGTAAGTAAACTTGCAGCAGTCAGCCTCGTAATCGGATCTCCCGACCGCACTAAGCTGATCAACCAATTGATGAGTTCCGATTCCGCAATGTCTAGTGTAGGGTCCGTATTCTCCGGGTCTGTCGTTTGCGTTACAGCACGCAATCGTTCGTCCTCTTCCGGGTCCATTGTGTCTGCTCTTTGACGCATTGGTGTATCACCCCCACTCGAGCTCTCTGAGTCATCCTCTGCCCCAGCACCGCCGCTAATTAGCATTCGCTGCTCGTCGGTCAAGCCAGAGTGGACATTATCAGAGTGGTGAAAGTGCATGTGGGGATGTGGGGGGAACTGGTGGCGAAGCGCTGGAAAGCCCATCGCATGACTAGAAGTCGCGGACAACGGCGGGAATTGAGAAGATGTGGAAGAGGTGGTGGCGGCAGAGAGAGGTGGAAATGCTGAAGGTGTTATGATTTGTCGTGGAGTCCGAGACGAGTCTGATGATGACTTAGGCTGGGGAAGATGTAAGCTCATGGCCGCGCCCTCCGACAACTTCTTATCCGAAGTAGAGTACGGGAAAAGTGCAACTAGAGCAGGTGAAAACATGAACTCTATCGAACGAAGCTTGGACCCTCGGATGATTGTAGCAATGGCATCCAGTATAGGCGCAATTCTTGCATTCGGCGGTGCTTGGGGTGGTATTTTGGAATCGCTACTGCTCCTCTTTCTGTATTCGTCCGGTGCAAATGACGCCAACCTGGCAGCCAAAGCATCAAGAACTCCTGCCCCGACCAATAGCTTCTGGTGTAGTCCTTCCCGTTGGGCTGCTCCCTCCTCTGTCTCGCCACCAGTTGTATGCGGTACTCGCCCGCAAGACTTGGCAATCAAAGAGGCTGCTAGTGATATCTGGTCCTGCGACAATCGATCCGTAGAATCCTGAGATAGTATCTTGTGCAGATTCCGTAGGCCATCGGGAGTGTAGAGGGCGGATGAGATGGTCACTGCCGGGCATAACGGCACAGTCGGTGAGATATAGGTGTCTAGCATAGTGTTTAGGGTGCGCAGAGAGGAAATAATAAGCTTCGGAGGTGATTTATCCGGATTCAACGAGGTCGTGAGCGGGGCGAGTGCAGCTGATTGTAGGAGGTGCAAGATGTATGGTTCGCCGCCTGTACCGTCGCACAAGAACTGTTAACACTCACTCCCTTTCACAAAATCGCCACGAATAGTAAGCAATCAAGCGAGCCAAGTAAAGCGGGAGTCAACGTCAGATCTCCCTGTCCGTGCGACAATGCGAAATACGAAAGGAAGTTGGCAGAGTTCAATCAAGGATGAGATGGCATACCATATGCTAGGCTACCGACAACTATCCCAGCTTCTACCTTTGCATCGAGTCCAGTCTTGTCCAGATACCCGTCGGTACCTAAGATGAAAGTGAGCGATTCGGCGATGCCCAAGCGCACAAATAGCTCTTTGGTCTGATCATGGCCAATCAGCCTATGCTTGATGGTTTGCAGAGCGTTAAGCACTGCGGCAGGCTCCGAGGATTGTAGCTGTGACAGTAGCGAAAGATACAATGACTCCTCCTCGGATCGAGTCATGGCGCAACTGAGAGTTTGAGATGGCAGCAATGCCGGGAGAGTGCAGCGAGGGATGCTGTGTTCTTAAGCTCGAGTCGAAAGTGAGTATGAGTATGACTTGGCGTGGAACTGTAGAATGAAGAGGTAGTGGTGATAGTGGCAGTGGTGGCGGTGGAAACTGGAAGACTCTTTTGCTATTGTAGCGGGTATGGGGCGGTGGTATTGATGTAGGGATGGAGATGGAGATGGGTTGGGAAAGGTTCGGCGCGAGGTCCAAGTTGCCGAGCGACGAACTCTCGTCCGTTCATGACATCCTGGTCACCCCATACGCATAGTACGCATATTTATTTCTCCACCTTTCTGCATCCCCCGATAGTCTCGATTTTTGAAAGTTTATACTCACATTACTATGACGCTATCAAGCTACTTTTTATTCCTTTTTCTAGTGAACATGTTCCCTCACGTGACTGGTCGACGTGAGTGACATATTGTGCATCGCTGTCCTTATCTTACTATCTTATGCTGTCATTGATGGATCAGAAAGATTTGCAGAGTTTTCTGGAACAGGACGTCTGAACCCGAGATTGTTATCTATTGAATAAGGGGGGTTCGCAGTCGGTGAGTGAAGTTCGGAGCCACAACGGATGATGATTTTTGCTCCACTCCCAACCTCAATTCCCCGAGTGGCGGATTCACTTTCTAAGTTGTTATCACCAGTACTTCCACATAGAATTCTGCCTCGTTTCCTTCTCTTCGTATCTCATCTCAGAAAATTGACATGCAACCCAAGGCTTCCCGATTCGGAGATCTAAATACACACCAAAACTAAGGCTGCTGCAGCTACACCTTATTTAGTACAGGGTCCGCCCTTCACCTCCAGCTTCCAACCACCGCGCACCTCGTCCTCATTTTCCTCTCCACCACGTCCGCACCACCGCAATCATGACCATGGATACTTCCCCCGCGCAAGTGCGCGCCTTCCCAACACCTCTCGACATCAAAATGATAGTCTCAGACGTCGACGGCACGCTCCTCGACAGCACGCATACACTCCCAACCACCTCCGCAACCCACCAGGTGCTAAAACGTATTCGTACCGCTTACCCCTCACTCCCAATCATAATCTCCACGGGAAAGCACCGGCGCTCAACTGCCGACCTCCGCGAGCAACTCGACCTCTCCGGATTCCCGTGTTGTCACCTCAACGGCAATGTCATCTACTCTCCCACAGGCGAGATCGTGGCCGAAAGCGGGTTAGCTATTGACGTAGTGAAGCGCGTGTTCGACGAGATGCGTGCGGTTGGAACTAGTGTGTTTGTTTACGACTACACGACCGTGTACCAGGTCTTCCACGGGAAGGGGGATACCGGGCAATGGGCAAGGATACTGAGACAGTTTGGAGAGCTGGTGGTGGAAGATGAAGACGATGTGATGCAGCGCATTGAGCGCGGCGAGTTGAACCCGATAAAGATGGCGATTTGCCAAGATACCGAGACCATCGATGGTAAGCCGCCCTCCGAACACTCCGCGCTCCACGAAAGCTAATGGCAAGCAGGGCCTAAGGGGCTACTACAAACCGTATTCCCCGCGTCTGCGTTTGCGTTCACGAAGGCACTGCCGTTCTGCATTGAGATGATTCCAGCGGCACATAACAAAGGCACTGCGTTGACAGCGGTGCTGAAATACATGAGTGCTGTGTCGGGGGAAACTATCAAGCCCGAGAATGTGATCGCGTTTGGAGACGGCGATAACGACGTCAGCATGTTCCACGTTGCGGGGATGAGCGTTGCTATGGGGAACGCGATGGACTGTGCAAAAAATGCGGCGACGTGGGTGACGGAAAGTAATGATGATGGCGGTGTTGGCAGGTTTTTGGAGAGGGTTTTTTGGCCGGTTGAGAATTAAGCGTAGATAAATTTGGTACTACTAAGAGTATATAGACCGGGATATAAAACATACTTATTAAACACATAATTGACCCATGGTGCAGGACATCCGTTAAAGGGTTGAAAATTGACCAATTGAATAACGAAACCACAAAATCTCACTCGATACGTAGTCTATATATCAAAGCGGGGGCGGGGTGTAGAGCCGCCGCAATCTTTCTACCAACTATACCCACGCCCAAGCAATGTCTTCCACAACATCCCTCGACACCTCCGCCTCAACCCTCACCGCCTTCCCACCCCCAAGCCCCCCATCACTCCAACCCACTTCCACAACCTCCAGCAACACCACCACCAAAGACGAATCCTCCACCTCTCGTCCCACCATCTCCACCGACGCCGTTCTAAAACCCTCCGACCCCGTCCCAGAAGACTGGAAACAAGTCTCAGGAATCGAATTCAACTCCTTCGCCAGCCACGATGTCACCGTCCCCCAGCTCCTCCAATCAATGGAGCGTATCGGCTTCCAAGGCTCAAACCTCTCCCGCGCCGCCGAAATAATCAACAAAATGCGTACCTGGCGCGGTGCAGACGGCGAAAAAGCAACCATCTTCCTCGGCTACACTTCGAACCTCATCTCCTCGGGTCTACGGGAAACACTCCGCTTCCTGGTAGAACACAAGCACGTGAGTGCGGTTGTAACCACGGCGGGTGGGGTCGAAGAAGACTTCATCAAGTGTCTCGCACCCACATACCTAGGCGCATTCCATCTCGACGGCGCAACACTACGGAAAAAGGGGTTGAATAGAATCGGAAACCTTATCGTTCCTAACAGTAACTACTGCGCCTTCGAGGACTGGATCATCCCCATCTTTGACGCCATGTTAGTAGAGCAGGAGGAGCAAGGTGTGCACTGGACCCCGTCATCTATCATCCGCCGACTTGGAAAGGAGATAAACGACGAAAGAAGTGTTTATTACTGGGCGTACAAAAACGATATCCCTGTGTTCTGCCCCGCACTCACGGATGGAAGTATCGGCGATATGCTGTATTTCCACACCTACAAGTCCTCGCCTGCGCAGCTGCGGTGCGATATCGTCGCGGATATAAGGAGGATCAATAGCATTGCTGTTCATGCGCCGAAATCGGGGGCGGTGATATTGGGTGGCGGAGTGGTGAAGCATCATATCGCCAATGCGAATCTGATGAGGAATGGTGCGGAGTGGGCAGTGTTTGTGAACACGGCATCTGAGTTTGATGGCAGTGATGCGGGTGCAAGACCTGATGAGGCGGTGAGTTGGGGGAAGATTAAGGTGGATGGGGAGAGTGTTAAGGTTTATTGTGAGGCGACCATTGCATTTCCGATGCTAGTTGCCGCGACTTGGGGAAGCGCTGGAACGGGGACAGCCGCGGAAAATGTATAGTGAGTGGCTCAGTGGAAGGTCCTCAGCGTTTTTGTGGCTGGGATATCTTTTGATAGCGTTTGTGTATTGTACAGTACAAAAGCATTCAGACAGTAATGTATTCTTCTTCAACGTTCAACAACTAGCGTATTAACTGGTCTATGGTACTGGAGTCTTTGTCTATAATATTAATATATTTTCTTTGGTTTTAAACGATCGAACGAGGGTATGGTTCCTGCTGCCGATGAGGGTTCGAAATCAATAATCACTCTGGCGCAACTTTGCAAAACCGACCTGCCTATATATATATATATATACTATGCCAAAAAAAACCCGTTTATTGATGTGACTGCAGTGCCACATTTACCCGAGTGCAGCATGACTCCCAGAGTCCAGTGATTGTAGCATATTACTAAATTCAAGATTCCAATTACTGGGGAATAGCTCAAAATACCACAGTAATACAAGATAGCAAATATGACATTGTAAATGATTGAGTATTTAGTTGAATGGGGTAATATTGGTCAATTGAGCAGCATTGAGCATTTGCATAGATGTGGCAGGCATTCCACATTCTTGTCACAATGATGTGACAGTAATAAACCAGTATACCTACAAATAGCCCTAACATGATGTTATGTTCAGCAAACTACATACATAGTGTAGTGGTTAGTGGGTGTGTACAATACCCACTGAAACAGGTTTGAATCATGCCAGAGATTTTTTTACCATACATCAGTCAGCTGGCAGCATCGGGCCAGAGGCATGTGTGGGCATGCGCGGGCATGCGCAGGCGTGTGCGGGCGTGTGCAGGCATTTGCAAAATATACACATGTGGAAGTAATGTAGTGTAACTCTACTATTTAACTCAATGCACATCATTTTGAATATGACAGCAATCCAGCATCAACATGGCATCAATATACCATCTAATGGTCTTCTGTGCTACATTATTGTGAAATTGATCCCACATTCAAAACAATTGATATTGTTGCAAATTCTGAAATACCCAACAAGTTCAGCCAATGTATACATTTATAAAGAATTCAACATTAATACAGCATAAACTCGGCATCAATAAACGGGGCTTTTTTGGTACAGTATATATATCATGCAGAGCATTGATCGTATCTAGATCACAAGAAATGCTACCCATTTCTACAAGCCCTTGGCACCTATCACTCACTCACTCGCATACTTCCTAATCAACCTCTTCATAACCCCTACTGCACTATCTCTATACGCACCTCCAAACAGCTTATAATGATTCAATCGATGAAAAAGCGCATACAACTCAAGTCTATCCTCCCACTCCTCCACAGGCTCAGTCTTTGGCACCAGCCGACAATACTCACCCCAAAACCCGTCCCCAAACCCACCAAACAACTTCATCATTCCAAGCTCATACTCACTATGTGCATAGCAAGCGCTGGGATCAAACACCTTCCCCCCGGCGGCGTTGCCACTCCACAGATCTCCGTGTACTAGCGCCGGCTTGATATCGGGGGATGACAGCAGACGAGGGATAACGCGGTCAGTTATGGTTGCAGCGAGTTTGCGGAGCTCGGGGTCATGCGCGGGGAGGATAGGGAGGATGCGGCGGGTGGAAAAGAATTCAGGCCAGGTAGAAGTCCAGGTGTTGTCCTGCTCTGTGCTGCCGCAGCAGGTGGTCACTGGGAAGCCGAAGCCGAGGTGTTGCAAGTCCTCCGGCACGGGGGCGAGGTGCACAGCTGCCAGGTTCTGTGCGAGCTGCTTTTGGGAACCACGGTGAGAGAGGTCGAGGAATTCGGTGAGGAGATAATAACTGCTGTTGCTGGAGGAGAGGGGGCCGTGGGAGATAGGTTTGGATGTTATGGCGGGATTGGCGGTGTATAGGTGGTGGAGGGAGGTGTATTCGCCTTGTTGATGGTGTTAGTGAGGGGCAGAGGGGAGAGGGAGAGGGAGAGGGACCTTCAAACATTATGCTTGCGGGGGTACCTTTGCCGGTTTTTAGGAAGTAGCTGTCGCCATTACTGGTGGTGACTTTGAAGGTAGAGGTGAATCCGCTGCTGCCATGTGGGGCAATGGTGGCTGTGGCCCCGTCTGGGAGATTGAGGGCTGTGAGGATGGCTGGGTCTGGTTTCATTGTGTTTTAAAGGTTGTGGAGAGCGAGAGCGGAGTTGGGCCCCGATGACGTCGTGGTGCAGATAAGCCTCTATTCATCCATGAGCACTCGCCATAGATGGCGGGTATACAAAGGGGTATTACAAAGTTCATAAAATCATCCCGCTATATCATATGCCCACCCGAACTCTATAAGATGTGCCCTCCTCTACCCTAACACTCTCCTTCCTAGTTCCTAGCCCTCCAAATCAACGCTCCAACAATAGCTGTGCCAACGACGGCCCTCCCCACAAGGGTAACCCACACTGCCGTCCTTACGATATCATAGTAGCCATCTATCAAGGTATTGAAGCTGCTAATCCTCTCCCTCTCGCCTCTGATCTTGACCTCAAGCTTCCTCGGCTCCGACATAGCCCTAGGCCTAATCAGGACTGCAGATGCGCCCACATCCACACTCTCGTCTTCATAAATGTTTTGTACGTCCACAACCGATTCCTCCATGACTTTCCTTTCACGCAGGTCGTCCTTAAGCATAGCAACCGCCATGCTCTCCTTCTTAGCGATCTCTAAGTTCCGTCTACGAAGGTTTCTGGTCATGAGTTTCACGACAAACCTCACATCCCAAGCCGTGAACGTGGGCCAGTTCCACAACCCGAGTGCACCTCCAATGGGCGGCAACATATCAATAAAATCCTCGACTACTCCCAGTGTCAAACCCCAGAGCACCAAAGGACTCTCAAACTTCCCGGCTTCTGCTGGTGCAAGGAAATCCTTCCCAAACGTGGAGAACACGGATATGCTAGGCCACAGCCTTATAGCAGTAAACTCCATCTCGCCAACGGAAAGTCTTAACACGTACCGAACTAGCTGGTCTAGAACGCTAGATCTACGACCACGGAGGGCAAGGCGATCCGCCACGTCGCACGTTTCCACGGTGCGGAATGCCGGAGTGAGGAGAAGTCGAAGGGGAACCCAATGGGCGGATGCGACTTCGGTAGGTTGCAGATGAAGCGTTGGAGGGTTGGGTGAAGTGAGTAGGAACATGAAAGGGCAGAGAACCATCAGCCTTGCGAGTTGTCAACATTCCAAACAAACCCAACCATTGAAGAAAGCACACATACGGAACAGCCCCCCAGCCGGTGGTAACCACACGATCCGGCAGATGTCCACAGGGGAACCCCTCCTCCTTTTCAAGATCCAATCCAACCTCTTCAAGTGTTTCTCGCATCGCAGCTTCTAGATCATCGTCATCCTCTTTATCCCTCTTCCCACCAGGAAACGCCACATGTGCTGTCCACCGATCTCCAGTCCTGGCAGCTCTCTTGATGAAAAGAACTTCTACCTCGCCCTCCTTAGCCCACGGCAGCTCAAAAAACTCCGCTATGCTTGAAGGCCGCCTCTCATTGCCGGTAGGGAGGTGCGCAGGATTAGGTTGGACCTGTGAGCCAATACGATTAGCTCAGTCCCGGCAGTAGCATAGCAAGCATAGCAGGGGCAGACCGACTCGCAGGATCAGGGCCACCGACGCCCTCTTTGGAACATCTGGTGGGGAGGGGAGTGTGGGAGAAGGATACAGCTGCAGGTCCTCCAACGCGGAGCTCACGGCCGGTAAAAGCACCCCCCAGGACGACATGATGGGATGGATGGATAGACGGATGAATTAATGGGCTGGATGCAATGCAGTTTTGAATCAGCTACGGGGGGGTATTCGCTGCAGGAACTGGAACCGATCAATTGGGAGGCGAGGATGTCGTGCGGGGTGGGTGGGAGGCGTTTCGTCGTCCGTTTCAGAGTTCCTCTGTGGAACCAAGCAGAGCCAGCGG
>Ga0307512_10000464_pt1 | contig 59398 bp, 67 predicted proteins | sample 14_EM_MG_FD_200267 | JGI IMG/M metagenome (GOLD analysis project Ga0307512, IMG submission 200267) | Populus trichocarpa ectomycorrhiza microbial communities from riparian zone in the Pacific Northwest, United States - 14_EM | ecosystem: Host-associated > Plants > Roots > Unclassified | place... | reverse complement strand
AGGTGGCAATCGTTGTTGTGGCGATGAATGGAGGTGCGTGGCGTTTGGAGAGTTACCATTGCGAAACGGCTGCTGTACTGGGAGACCTGAGTTTCGTGGGACATTCGTTTGATTCGGGTACATGGAAGGGAGAGGCCCCGAATACATCTGGTCAACGGCTCGTTGAGACGGAAGGCGTTGTTGGACACTGAAAGCGCTAAGCTCATCAAGCGGGTCTTGGAACATCCCACTCTCTCGTCGCGACGGGAATGTCGAGCGCAAGCCAGGGACCATTCCATCGGGGACAAAGTTACGATCATCCAGGCGATTGTCATACAAGATATCGTGATTCCGCCCCATAGGAGCTAACTGAGGCTGTCTCACAGTAGAAATATTTGCGTGTTGTTGAACAAAAGGTGTTTGGCCATAGGCAGAAGGTTGGGTGTGAGGAACGGCTTGAGCGAGACGCTGTAGGTGATGAACACGAGGCACTGTCAAAGACCTGAACTAATTAACTGACCTGTGAGGAATTTTGCAACATGGCAAAGATGTCCTCCATCGTCCTATTTTCAGTGCCGAGTGTGTATGAGTCCCCACCACCCATACCCTGTTGCCGTTGATACGAAAGTAGAGGATGGGCAAGGGTGTTCAACTCCTCTGTAGAAACGGGGGGAGGCTGCTCCCGAGATTTGCCGTCGAAAAACTTTGCGAATCGACTTCCCTTTTGTTGAGGAAAGGGTGAGCCTCCATGACCCCTTTCACGATTAGCAGAGTCGAATGACGGACTCTGACTACTTGGAATGTTGGACTGAGGGCCGAGTGGGTTGGTGGCGCCCATCTCAGAGTACGCGGTCAGGTCAGAGGATGCACCATAAGCCATACGGTCAGCAAAAGAAGCAAGTGATTGTCGCCGAAGAACTTCGGGCTGTGCATGACTACTGCTGTCGCTTGAAAAAACTGGTAGGCGAGTAGGGGGATTTATGAGGTTGGAGAAGCCAGGTGGAGGGAGACCAGTGGCGACCGAACTACGAGTTGTGGAATCTGGGCTTGATGTGTCCACGTCTGGAATTCGATGGGGACCATTCACTGGTTGTACCGGATGTGGTGTGTCGAGAGTCGAAGTAGAGATTGTAAATGCGGACGGTTGGTCGGGAGATGCAGCCGCTGCTGCTGTAGCAGAAGGAGCACGCGAACCGAAAGCAAGCAAACGTGAACCAGGAGGGGGATTGAACTGAGTCGGCATGGGAGATCTAATGGCGGAAGTAGACTGTCTCTCCTGTTGACCCTGAAGAGCCACACTTTCGGACGTCGAAGGGTTAGGAAAGAAGCGAGAACCAGCAGGCTTCGGAGACTCGGCGGATGGTGAAGACGGTTTTGTGGATGGGGCGGTGGGGGGAGCCAAAGCTTCCATCGAGGGTGACGGGGCAAAATCTGAAGTCGATTGACCCCCTGGGTTGGACGTTGGAAGCTGCTGGGCAGATGGAGCTGGAGAACAATGGTTATGAATAAGTAAAGCAACACACGCCAGAGACACACCAGAATCAGTCCCGGAAACAATATACGCAATGGCGGGATCAGTTACAGAACCCTTGAGAGTGGCTGCCTTATTCTTCTCCTCCTCGCGCTTGATCATCAATTTGAAAAGCTGGATTTCATCTAGCGGAGGCTCTGAGGGAGATACGATTTGTGCCTCGGTTACCTTTGCAACCCCAGTGTGTTCAGCGTCACCACTTGATCTCAACAACTCGGATTCTCTTTCTTTGCGTTCCTTTTCCTTCATGTCCAGTTTCCATGCTTGGATACCATCCAGTTCCCCATTTTCGGCCTTACCACCAAGAATGCCTGCTCCAGATTCGTTGGGGATGTAGGTATCCATCCAAGCGGGTTCCTTTTCCTCAACTCGGATTTTCGAATCCTTGCGCTCGTCTCGGTCTTCGTCTCGACTATGTCCACGCCTATCACGTCCATTGGCTCGCTTAGATCTTGTATCACGTTCGTCCATGGCCCAACGGTCGCGTTCTCGATCACGATCACGGGGTCGGTCAGAATCCCAATTCGGTTCTCGTTCACCAGCTCGGGAACCGCGCTCCTTTTCGCGTTCGCGTTCGCGGTCACGCTCCCTTTCCCGATACTCCTTATCCCGCAGTTCGCGTCGGGCTGCCATGCGTTCTTCCCGTTTGCCGTCATCTCTCCAGCGGCGAGGATCGTCATTAGTCTCGCGATCGATATCTCGGTCGCGGCCATCTCTTTTTCGATGATCGTCTCGGTCTCTGTCGCGATCTCTGTCCATTTCTCGCTCCCGTCGAGAGGGCGAGGGGTCCCGTCGTTGCCTTGACGAATCTCGTACTCGTGATCGTGGTCTTTCGCGGTCTTCACGATCGCGGCGTAAGCCTTCGGGGCCTATGGGATATGATGAACAGTTGTGTCTTCTATTGACGTCGGATGAAACTTGGACTTACGTTCCTCTCGACCTGCACATGTACATAAGCTCACGTGCATGGTTCAAAAGGGCGTATTACTTACCTCTCCTCCAATCTTCACTCGATTCACCGGCTTTCCTTCTAGAAGAGTCTCTTCCATCGGTGCGGCGGGTTGCCCCTGAACCGAGGCTGCCCTGAGAAGAGAGCCTCCCCGCGCCCCCTACCAAATGAGGGGCGGAATCCCGCTCTCTGGTCCTGAGGCTAGTGCCGCCAGCAGGGGACGATAGGCGGTCACGGTCATATTTATCAGAGAGCTACAGATCGGGTCAGATAGAGATAATGACAACGGCTACGGGCTCACACTACGAAGTCGCTCTTGGCCTTCTTTATCCCGGAGGTCACGCTCACGGTCTCTGTCTGCGTCCTTATCTTTTTCGCGGTCGCTGGAGCGAATGGATTGATGCTTAAAGTTTCCCATTTGCGAGGGCTGAGATGACGTTGATCGGAAGGTGGCACGTGGGGGGAGGTCTGCCGAGAAATTCGTGAGTATGAAGGAATACAGGGAAGGAATGACGAATATACCAGCATCTTCTTGATCACGCCGGAAGCTAAGAAATGTGAGAATGGTGTAATCACAGACGACGCTCCAAGTATAACATACCGTTTGTCCCTGGCTCCTGAGGCGGCGGCGGAGGTATCGGAGTCTTTTTTCGAGGCATTGTGTTCATTCCAGTCCCTGAGGAACGATATACCGAAGGCAGAGAAAAGAGTAAATAGAATTGCATACCCGAACCAATCTTTTAAGGGCGGCATTCCACGAGGCGGGGCAACGAGCGGAGACTTGTATAGAGAGAGTATCTGAACCTGAGTGTACGAGACGAAAGGACAAACAGGTGCAAGTGAGTTGTCCGAAGAGGCAGTGTCTGGACCTGCAGAGGGAGACAAGGCAACATTTTGCATTTGGGTCACAATGTCCTCGGGGGAGATGTGTAGAGAATTTGAATTTGAAGGATGAGGATGAGTGGACATTGTGTGAGTTGGTGCACTGTTGGTACTGAGACTGAAGAAGAACCGAGCGCCCACGGGGACACAACGTCAGCGGGCCTTGAATACGATGCCACCACGGCCAGCGTGTGTGGCCACCCTCTCCCTCAGGCACTTTATCCTCAAACAACGTGTCTTATCTTTCTATCGTACCGCCATTCGTGCCTCCAGAGGTCATCATTTATTCCACTTCTTTTCCCACTTACTTTTTTTCTGAAATTATCACCCTCGCAGTCATCACCGACACTGCAACGCGAAAAGAAACGATCTCATGGATCAGAACAGAGTTGGAAAGGAATAAGCATATTACGGACTTGGTGCGTCCAAACCTTCTATCTTCTCCCACTTTTACCCATTCGTGTCCCCAGGAACTCATAGAGGCGAGGTTGAGAGCTAGCCGTCGGGAGCTTGGGCAGTTGCTTACTTATCGTTCAGAACCCTATCCTCCATCATGACCGTCTATACACCTTGGTAATTATAATAGTCACCACAATGACTTGTCATCTAGCATATCGACGAGTTCGTACCCTTCTTCGGTGATAGCCAACATCGTTCGACTGCGGATGCTCTTCCCACTATCCTTAGTTGGCGTAAATGTCACCCCGGCCCGTCGGAGAGTACTGCGTTCTACTGCGCGCAGTTACGCCGTTATCTGCCTTCCGATCCAGTCTATTGAGTTTCCTTAGTTTTGTGTCTTCAGGCGCCCGTGATCGCTCTTATATTGTCCTCCTTCAGCCTCTTCCCTAGATCCCTCCCTTTCTCGCCGTGACCCCGCCACTCGCTCACCATCTCAACCCTCCATCTTTCTCGAGTCGAAGCCAATCTTCCCCTTCACAGCACAAGATGGAGGTTTTCTTTCATGACCTATCCTTTCAGGCCACCTTGACGGACGTCGAACGTACTTTTGCGACTGTACTACACAGCCCCCGTTATCTCCCGCAGTCAGTGCAACCATGGAATTTTCACGTCTACCTTTTCCCACCAAAGAAGAAACGACCGGGACACCACAGTGGCTGTGGGAGAGTGACTGTTCCACAGGAGTTTCTTGGCCACCGTCTCCTCAGCGACTTCAGTGGCACCTCCCGGTATCACTTATCAGTCGCAGGCAGGAAGATCAAACTCAAACCCAGTGAATTCAAGCCGAAAGTACCTATCTTGGAGAAGATTCGTCGTGAACCTTACGTCCCACCAGAGGTTCACCAGCGCCTGGCAGCCATCAAGGAGTCCTTCCAACAGAACACAGTTGGGGTACGTACCCTTCAGCTGGGATGGGAGACGCGACACGGGGTGTTCTCGGTCGAGTGGGAAAAACATTTTCAAGAGGAATGCCATCTGGTATTCAATGACACAAGGAGGGAAGTTCGGATAAAACTTATGGATCACCAAGACGTTGTTCGCTCTATTGCCATCCAGTGGTCCCAGATCAGTTGGTCTGCAACTGGTCTCGCAGACGAAGGAGTTCCGTCTATTTTTATCTCCCTATATTCTCCTCCCGTCTTTGACATCGACAGCTCCGCCCAACGTCAAGTCCAGTACTTCTTAAGCCGCAATCCACCCCTTCCAGAGAAGCGCCAACGCCTACTCGCACTATATCCGGATGATCCCAACCTCATCCGCGTTTTACCTTACGCAACACTGTGTATTCGCCTCCTTTGCCGTGGGGGCGACGATCTGAGGACTTTCAAGCACCTCTGCAAGATCGCGCGACTCCAATTGCCGAAGGATTTTGCCTATGACGCCGATCACTTGGAGCTTTTCTCGGAGACCCGACTGGAACAATTTCGTCAGTGGACAAGCGAGCTCGAGTGGTCCGTCGCCTTCCAGCTTGAAGCCTTACTTCAAGGGCGCTTTGCGGATACGAAAGAGGTCCTCTCGATTCGTCGTATCATTGACGACATGGTGGCTCGCCAGGGAGTCAGTTACACCGCAAACTTCTTACGTTCTGTGGTTAATGATCCCACTTTTGAGGTCCAGGGCGACGGTGAAGGTGCATTCGAGGCCAGTATTGAACGCTACGCGAAGGACCTTTCCTCTTCCCCCTCATCATCCCATCCATGGGACCCGAAGGATGGCGTCTTTAAGGACGACATCTTTCATTGCCTCCACGTTTCCATTTCCCCGACGTCAATGAAGCTTGATGGCCCATTCCCAGAGCGCTCCAACCGAGTTTTGCGTACTTACGCTGAAAATCACGATTCCTTCATTCGTGTCAGCTTTGTAGAGGAAACTGATTTACGATATCAACAAGATCGCGAGATCGACGGGCCAGCGTTCGTAGGCCTCTGGATTTCTCCGATCCTACGAAACGGACTCACCATTGCAGGGAGGCGGTTCAATTTTCTGGCCTACTCACAGTCTGCACTGAAATCCCACACCGTGTGGTTTGTCAAAGGATTCATCGATTCCCGAGGCGACTCGATCACAGCCGCTCAAATCATCGCGCATCTAGGAACGTTTGATGGCCTCACATATGACCGTCAATTGATTTATTGTCCGGCTCGTTATGCGGCGAGGATATCACTGGCATTCACGACAACGGAGTCGAGCATCTCTGTCCCTGCCGAAGAAATCCACATCCAGGATGATATCAATCGAGGCACATACTGCTTTACGGATGGGGTAGGCAATATCTCTCCACAACTTGCCCGGAAGATTTGGAGAGCACTTCAGAAGAGGGGTTCACGTGCGACGCGTAGAGCAATTACTTATCCCCGGGCCTTCCAAATCCGTCTCGTAGGGGCCAAAGGCATGCTGAGTGTGGACCACAAGTTATCGGGCGACATCGTAATTCTCCGACCTTCGATGATCAAGTTCGATGCGCCACATTCGACTGATGTGGAGATAGCCCAGGCCTTCGTCCGACCAAGCAAATATTACCTGAATCGCCCTTTGATTATGGTACTCGAAGGCCTGGGTGTCCCTTATCCAGTATTTAAGGACCTGCAAGATGCGGCAGTTCAGGACGTCAACGACGCCGCAACTTCCCTGGAGAAATATGCCAATACCCTGGACCAGTTCGGTCTCGCTGCTTCTTACCGCGTATCCTCCATCTTGCACCACCTAGCCAAGCTTGGCTTGTCCCCTCAAGACATGGGCGACTTTTACGACCAAATGCTCACCTTCTCCATTCACCATATCTTACGAGACTTGAAGAACCACGCTCGGATTCCTGTCAGCGACGGCTATACCTTAGTCGGTGTCGCAGACGTCCATAAGTATCTTCAGGAAGGCGAAGTTTTTGCTTGCGTCACCATACCAGAGACCAACTCAATCAAGTATATCGAGGGTCTTGTCCTTGTTTCCCGATCACCCATGATTCATCCCGGCGATGTCCAAGTAGTACGTGCCATCGGACGACCTCCTGTAGGGTCACCTTTTCAAATGGAACCCCTGATGAACACGATCGTGTTTTCCGTGAACGGTAAAGCCATTTCGAGTCTTGGCCAATCGTTCATTCACACTTCTCGCAGGTACCCGACCGTTGCCATCGTGCTTAGGTGGTGGCGACCTAGATGGAGACACATACAACATAACCTATTTCCAAGACCTTTTCCCATCGCAAAATTTCCCCCCGGCTGCATACACGCCTGCCACAAAGAAGCTACTCGACCGGCCAAGTACCATAGACGACGTCGCGGATTTCGTTGCTGATTATATCAATAGTGACGTAAGAGCTGCTCGCTTTTTTCTGATCCTTTCTTGGTTTTTCAATAACGACACCTATAGATCGTAGGCTTGGTAGCGATTAACTGGTTGCTGATAGCGGACATCCACGGTATCTTCCACGAAGATTGCATAAAGTTATGCCAGATCCACAGCGATGCTGTCGATTATCAAAAGAGCGGGACACCAGTGTCGATGAGTACTGTGCCAAAACCAAGATCAGACCTAAAGCCAGACTGGAATGCACCCGAGACGGTCGACTTGGATGATGCGCCTGGCTTCTACCGAAGTCAAAAAGCGATTGGACGACTTTTCCGGGGTATTTATTTGCCGGAGGTGCAGACACGCGACCATGCAGGGCGCCGGTTAAGGCAACATGTGCGTAATGACGAGGCCGAAACCGACTTGGATGAAATTTTTGCAGCACTCTGCATGGAGGATCAGCGGGACGACCCCTTGGAATCGGCAGTGGAAGACCGTGTCGCGGAATTCATTCCCCTTGATGATCCCGACAGCGCGTTGGTGAGGGTCGCCATCGAATCCTTGGGCCGATACTCGGCAGAACTGCAAGGCATATGTGCTTGCAATGCCATCCAGCGTCGCAAAGACGCTATGCTGAGCGAGGAAGAGGCCGTGATCGGAACGATCGTCGCCAAATGCCCCCAAAGACGTAGGAGAAAAGACGCGATCTCACAATTGCGCGAGCAGACCCACTATCTCGTTAAATGGGTTCGGGACGAACTGTCAGGTGACGATGATACCTCCCAATACGACTGGCTGAAAACTGCGTGGGCTGCGTGGAAAGTATCGCGGCACCTCAAAGACCGTTTTGGAGCGCATAGTTATGGGTGGATTGCCTTGGGCGAGGTATTCGATGCTATGAAGGCCATCGAACAAGACGCCATGAGTAGCTCCCGGAGGTAGATCAAATCATATGTAGGGCTTAGGGATTCCCCAGTGTATTCATAGCTTGTATTCGTCCATAAAGACACCGTATTTATGCAACAACACTTCGTGAAAGTACAATGTATGCGCATACGGTTATGCCTGGTTTCGCAGGACTGTGATAGTATCAAGCTTAGCCAAAGTGACGAACAAGACGACGACACGTTAACAATACCTAGAATTACAGAATCGCCCCTGTACAATACCGTTACAAACCGCCTATGGCCAGAATCTCACGACGTACCTTAGGAACATCTTGCTGATAAACCGGTCTTTGTTGACAGGTTTTTTCCCCTTGCCTTTTGGAATCTCCGTCCACATCTGTGGGAGGTGTTGTCGAGAAGGACGTTCCGTACGCATATACTGCTTACCTCTTTCACATTTTCCAAGACCTAAGACGAAAATTCAGTCACCGCAATGAGTATGGGCAAAGAACACACCATGTTGCTATGCCTGTCGAATGCCTTGACACGCGCAAGCAACTTTTTGTTGTTTCGAAGGGCGATAAGAACTTGCGTATGATTCCTCACTGCTTGCTGAAGGACGGACAAGGGTCCTTGGCTGATTTCATGCTCTTCTAGTTGGCGTAGCTGCGCCTCATCTAGTTCAGACTTGGGGACGTGAACATACTGGCTGTATCGGATTGAGTGCTTTGGTCAAGGTTAGAATGGGAAGATGCTCACCTCATCGTGGTCGAAGTAAGAGTTTAGAACGGTGCGCGTGTTGTAGTGGCTGATGTTTGTGCACTGTTTGACGCGCGCGTAAACTGCCTGCGAGATTTGTCTGAGAAATCTGCCACTGCTACTCAAGTACTCATGGGCCGCTTGCGACAAAAGGGAAAGGCTGGGGCCGCAAAAGCATATGTCACAAGGACCAAGGCAATAAAAAAGCTTCAATGCTCCCTTGCTGATTTTCGTCGCCTGTGCATACTAAAAGGTGCGCTGATTTTTGTCTGCACCCCGGACGGCTCATACATCCCGGCTTTCAGGTATCTTCCCTCGTGAACCGCGTCACAGAAAACGTGCCAATAAGGGATCTTCTGCTCCAACTTCCTTCTACTATGCGAAAGATATTGCGTATCTTGCGCATGAACCGATCTTGAAGAAACTTCGAGAGCATAAAGCCTTTGCTAAGAAACTTGCTCGAGCGTTAGGGAGGGGCGAGTGGAGTGATGCAAAAAGTCTTGAGGACAATAAGCCGGTCTACCGCTTAGACCATATCATCAAGGAGAGGTGAATGTTCAATGACTTGACATGATAATCGCATGTGAACATCACCGTTCTTCCACAGATACCCCACGTTTGTTGATTCCGTTCGCGACATCGACGATGCGTTATGCATGATCTTCCTGTTCGCCTCGCTCCCGTCAAAAGACCGAATCTCTGCGCCCTTAATTGAGAACTGCTCTCGCCTGGCTGCTGAGTGGCAATTATATGTCATGCACACACGCTCTCTCCGCAAAGTGTTCCTTTCGATCAAGGGTGTTTACTACCAAGCGGAGATTATGGATCAACCCGTAACATGGCTTGTTCCATACCAATTCACGCAAAACGTAAGCTAGCCCCCATTTCTTGGTTCACGCCGTAGGTGACATCATACAGATACCCTCGGATGTCGACGTCCGAGTGATGCTTACCTTCTTAGAGCTATATCAAACACTTCTGGGCTTCGTCTTCTTCAAGCTGTACACGGACATCGGTCTCGTTTATCCTCCTCCATTGGACCTGAACAAGCAAGATTCCGCTGCAGGCATAGGTGCCTTCACTCTTGAAGAGAGTGCTCGTAACGACCTGCTTTCAACTCTACCAGCATCTAGTATCACGCAAGACAATGATAAGAAGGTCTCCAGTAAGACCGTTCGTCAGACGATCAAGGCCCTCGCACGATCCAGCATCTCGGAGGCCGATGTTCCCTTGCACGATGACGGTAAGGAAGGTCGAGACGAAGAGTTTTCGCTAAGGCCCTCAGCGTCAAATCCTGGGGATGCAGCTGACCTTCCCACTCTGCATTCCTTATCATCTTTTCCGCAAGCAAGTGCCACACAACTTTTCGCACCATATACATTTTTCCTGTCAAGAGAAACATCCCGACCCATCTTCGAGTTCATTGTGCGGTGCTTTGGTGGCCGGATCGGATGGTCTGGCACATCAGGGAGCGGGTCTCCCTTCGACGAGACTGATGACGCAATTACTCATGTCGTCATCGACCGTCCGCCGACTCAACGATTCGACGAGGCACAGGCCGAGCGACGCCTTGGGCAACGACGAAAATATGTCCAACCACAGTGGATCGTGGACTGTGTCAACAGTGGAAAGGTTTTGTTGGAGGAGCCTTACTCGCAAGGCAAGACTCTACCACCGCATCTGAGCCCTTTCGGCGACCACGAGCGTGCTTATGATCCGCGAGCCGGTATTGCCGAGGATATTGCTGCGGATGACGAGGGGGCGGAGAATGGGGCCATGGTGGAGGTCGAAACGGATGATGACAGGAGCGAGAGTGAGCAGGGCGCTGATGAACCGCTGGCAACAGCAATAAAAGCTGCTCACTCGGATCCTGCTGGTATACGAGCTGCCGAACTGCAAGCCGAGGCAGCGGGAATGGACTATGGTGCCTTCGAGAAAAAGCTTGCCAAGTCACGGACGAAGGTGACGGAGGTCCAGGAACAAGCTAGTGGTGTGGAGGACATGAACAAGATGATGTTAAGCAACAAGCAACGCAAGTTATATGAGAAGATCAAGTATAGCGAACGAAAACGTCAAGCTCAGGTAGGCCCAGTAAATTCAATATGGTAGCTTAAGTGGAGACTGATTATTCTGGCTGTATACAGAATGCTAAACTAGAACAAAGGAGAAAAGAGTCACGAAAGCGGGAGCGAAAAGCAGCGTCAGCCTGAGGCTAACTTGAAGGCCGATCGGATGTAATGCGACTGACGTAGTACCAGTCATGTAAGCAGTTGTGTTCAGAGTCGCTTACATAATACACCTTCTTCACCCACGCTCACACTCCGGGCTCAGACACGGACACGATCTGCAAGACACGGTGTGTATTGCGGTACGGCGAATGGTTAAATTCGGCTGGCCGGTCAAGACTACCAAACATTCCCCATCTTCGGAGAGAGACAGTCATCCACCACCTCCCCCCTATCAGGAACAAGATCATGCACCCGTGGCATTTCCGAGCACCACCGCTTCTGGCGTCCCCACGACCGTGACTAACACAACCACAACAAGTCATTTTCTCTCCCTACCCATCTGGAGGAAGCATCACGAAGAACCAGTCGACTCCCCGCAGCGTATGAGCATGTTCGACCTGAGGACATACCAAGCAGGCTTGGATCATCACCAGGATCAAGGGACATCCAGTCCGCGGGAGAAGGCCCTCCCTCCCACCCCTGCTTCCTCCAATGAGGACCTGTCTGGTGCTCGTATGCACAGCACCGACTCTCCTATCGAGCGATCGTGGTTATATAGTCCAAGCACACAAGCTCGTTCGTCACGGTCACCTACGGCTTCCCCTCCGGTTCGACCCACCCCGTCCAATGCAAAATTCGCGCTAGCTCAAGCTGCTTTGGCAATTGGCCTTCCGCATGGCATGCCCCAAGCTTCTGCTTCCTCTTCCCGCTCCGATGTCAACACCATGGCTTTCGTGAGTGTCCCCCAACCTAGCCGACACCTGGTTCCGCGTCCCAATGTACGACGGGCAAAGAGCTTTCAGCAATTATCACGGAAATTTTACAGGGATGATGATAGCACATCCTCCGATGCTCAGAGGCCAAGATCCCGCGGGGCTTCCTTTGACCCTGCTCACGCCTCTGATTCCGACGTGAAGGGTAAAGGCAAGGCTCTGGAGGATATTCCCTCACATGTAACTCCTCCAAGGAACACCCTCGTTCGACGAGCATCGTTTTGGAATCGGAAACGCAACGACACCCCGAGGAATGATGTCGCACCACCACCATCAGAGCGCCCTCGCAATTCCTTTGATCATTTATCACCATTGTTACCCACCCTCCGCCCCATGTCTCCCCTCCACTTTGATACCAATATCTCACACTCTTCTCCTTTATTACCCATGGACGACCCGTCGCCACCGTCGCCTCCTGGGCTGGACACGCGTAACGAGTCTCGTGATCACCCCCTTCCTCCCAACCCCTCAGCCAGTAGTCCAGATCTCTCCATTCAAACATTAAAAAAGCCGTCTGTTAGTCGACAACGGCCTTCCACAGCGGACCCCGCTGCAGACCGTTCTCGCACCCTGCCCTATCATAAACGCCCTCCAGATCATTCGTCTCCTCTGGCGGCTGCGCCTTCACAGCAGCCGGAGGTAGCTACCCCCCGACAGACTACGCGGCCACGTTCTCAAACAAACCCACCGCTCCTCCATCGACTTTCAGCCAATCTATTTTCCTTTGGATCTTCCCCATTATTCCCACCCACCAACGGGGCTCATATTCACCAATCCCCCACAGCTTCGTCGCGCTCTTCAACATCAAAACTTCCTCCCCCAAAGCCATTACCCAACGAGGAATCCCCAGCAACTTATGTGGATCGATTGCTCCGTACGATTGGTAAAGCGGACGTTGCTTCCGTATTGGCTTCCAGGTGCGATCTATTCCCATGAGAGCTTGACGCCAGATTATGACACCGTGACTCTGAAGCGGGGAGACCTTTTACGCGAATGCCCTCCAAGTATATATCGACCGCTTTGAGTTTGACGCCGATCCTTTGGACGTTGCTTTGCGGAAATTACTTATGGACGTGGGGTTACCACGGGAAACGCAACAAATCGACCGTGTCATGGAAGCGTTCGCAAATAGCTACCTCGCGTGCAATCGAAGTCTCTTCATTTCTGATGGTATGTCCTCGTTGTGTTACGACATGTGACGCTCACTTCAACTCTCATCACAAGATCATCCTTATATTCTGGCCTTCAGCTTGATCATGTTGCACACGGATGCGTTCAACAAGTCCAATAAACGAAAGATGACGAAGGCTGATTATATTAAAAATACCCAGCTCCCCGGTATTCACCCAGAGGTTCTGGAGGTAAGAGGGAAACAGTGTTGCTACTCATTCGCCGGTTTCAACTATTCCCTTCCAGTATTACTATGACAACATCGTGTTTGCTCCTTTCATTTTCGTAGAAGATCCTCTAGAAGCGAATTTACAGCGCAATCACGACGGTGGCCCATGCCGAGCACTTTCTGGTTTCCCTTCGCAACACCCTTTGCCAGGAAATGGCAGCACTGTAACTTTACTAGGCAAGACTAACAAGATCGACCCATATTTTATGATCGCAAAGGCGAGCCAGTTCCCATTCTGGCATATGCAATTTCTGAACACCTTCAATCCTTAGAATCTCCTTGGTCCCTTGTGTGTGGACGTCGAAGAACACGTTCCTCTCGAAAAGCGTTACTCTTACAAAGACAATTCGACTACATGGAATGAAAAAAATATGCACGAAGCGTTTATCAATGCTGGTATAATCGAAGTCGGTAGTGCAGAAAGGCGAATGTCCACAATGTTTACCCGCAACATCGGAGGCTTTGGAACTACTTATCCCAGCCTTCACCAGTCTTCGGGTTCCGCAAACTCTCCTCAGCGAGTCTCAGCGCTTACGGTTGCCAAGGCCGGTTTGTTCAATCGGAAGGATACCACACTGGACATTGGCAAGCGGGCCAAGACCGGCAAATGGCGGTCGTGGAGCGTTGTCCTCACAAGCTCTCAGCTATTATTCTTCCGTGATCATTCATGGGCTACCAGCTTGCAGGAGCAAATGAAACATCGTGACGGACGTGCCCTAATCCCACCCGTTCCGTTTCTGAAGCCAGACGAAGTGTTATCTCTCAAGGACTCCGTAGCTTTACACGATCGCTCTGATGCCAAGGTTCGATCTGATTTGGCGCTTTTAATATTGTGCTGAGATCAATTCGGCAGCATTGTACATTTCTCTTCATAACGGGCGATAATCGGCCCTATCTTCTTCAAGCGCCGGTCGAGGAGGACGCCAACAACTGGGTTTCATGCATCAACTACGCGAGCACCTTTCTTTCCACAGGCGTCTCTATGCGCGCCCCTGGTATGTCAGGAAAGGACGTCGAGTTGATGGGAGTTGCAGCCGCTGCCTCTCATTTGCGGGATCTGCACTGCGCAAGCTCCGATTCTCGAACGTGTCGCATCCGTGCCCGGGGTCGAAACTCGGATGACTTCATTGACAGGCTTTCAAGCTCCCCTAGTGCACCTTACGCCGTCTCTAGGTCAGGAGGATATAAAATAATCAATGGGCGCGAGGATATGGATCTCGATGTACCTGCTACCTCAAATAATGTTGGCGTGCATGAACTCAAAGCCACCTTTCATCAAGTGAAGGCCGACCTAGCCGCGGGCCGGTGGTCATCTACTGATGTCTCCACAGCAAGACATGATAGCCGCCCTCGTGCGCACAGCTTAGAGTCCTCTGCGCAACTGTTGCCCGCTCCTTTTCCAGAAGCATCGGAACATGAGCGGGTCTCCAGCCGTACTCGGGACATCCAATCCAAGCTTGCGGAACTCGACTCGAAAATATCGTCGTTACGACTGCAAGAGGAATCTGACATGCGGTTACTACGTAACATTGCCATCCTCACTCCTTTTCAGCGGGCCACTCGCGAACGGCTGAGGATGGTCGTTCTACAGATATCTAAAGGAGTACAAAGGACCCGACTGGAACTTGAAATGCGGCTTTGCCACAAAGAAGTTCTGTCTAATGACCTCATTGCTCAAGAGCGAGAATGGCATCGAGCTAAGAAGATAGCCTTGAAGGCCGCAACGGATGCATTGCAAAGTCGCCGCGAACCGAGTATCCCTCGCACCGTACCACTGCGCACGGATCAACCTGTAGCCGATTCTTCCGATAATTTGCACCACCTCCCCGAGAGCCCGTACCCCCTGGAGTCGTCGGTCGCCGAGTCTTTCCACACCGCGCTTGACTTTGACTGGCCAGCCTCTGTGACAGGAGACCAGCTCGACTCGCCAATAACCTCCATGAGGGGTAGTACGCCGAACGACTCGCCGCGACCATTTTCGCCTGCTCAAACAATCGACGGCACCGCGACACCTGAACCGAGACCTTCGCACGAGAGGTTCGATACAGCGCAAGAGGAACCAGATGAGGAGGCAGAAGCGTGGGACAAGACGCGAGCTGCCAAGCGGGTATCACTCGTGAGGATGCCGTCTACCTTGAATGTACCTCTTGCACGCCTTGGCTGTGGCTCTGGTACTAGTTCAGTTTGGATCACTCGTTCGCCTCGTCCCATGCCCGAACCATGACATTGAGATTTTGGAACATTTTATGGAGCCCTTTCTTACAGGTTCAGACCACGACATCTTCCTAGAGGTGATATTTAACGACAGTTTATTTTATTGAATGGGAACCATCACGCTCATTTTCTTTGCTTACGGAAGTCACTATACAGATGATTTCATACTTCATACGTTGTGTACTCATGTAATGATATCGTAGCTATACCCTCGGTAATAATGGATATTAGTCAGCTGCTATCCGTCTTCGCGTCGTCTCTCGTCTTCGAATTCCAAGCTGTCCTACCTACTATGGAAGGTGCGGTTAAATAGTTTCCACGACGACATTCAGAAAGTCACTTTATGGCCGACACTCTGGGCAAGTAGAGCGGCACTTGCTGGGAACCCATGTGATGGTTTCTCTCGGGTTGATGGCCACCCGCTTTTTACGTACAAATGGCCATTATTTGAATTGGTCACAAAGATTGGCATTCAGCGAATACGCTAATGAATGGCCGTGTCTCGGGTGCGTGCCGAGTTTACTTAGCCGTAGCACATTTACACATTGTTTAGCGCTCGCAGTTACGAGACTAACTTATGGTACCTTGGAGCAGCGGCCCTTTGCCTTCTACCCCCACCGTTCACGTTGAACGATATTTAGTCGCGTGGGGACTGCAACTTCTTGCATTTCTTTTTGACGCCTCCCCTCCTTGCGCACATCGTCCTCGCAGTATTAGCGGGAAAGCCAACCATACAACAACCGTCCAAGGGGTATCCAGGGCTTGTCGCCTTTTACAGCACGGTGATTCCCGTTACGGTCTGCACGATGCACACAACCCCGTCCCTGTTGCCATCTGTGTCCTCGTGTTCTTCTCTGGACAGTACCACTGTATCTTCAACATCCATGCCGCCCACCGCGAACGATCTCGACGAAACGGACAAGCGAAGACTGGTGAAACAGACGAGAAAATTGAGCCAGATCCTCGGGGAACTGCCTCGGGAAGCCACAGCGCGACCCCATACGGCACGATCCAGCACACTGACCGCGGAGGCACCATCAACGGACCTATCCCAGCAACATCAGCAACGTGTTCGATTTTCTAGACAGAGGTGCTCATTTATCGACCCACCCTCTCGTCCCTTTCGCTTCCCTCTCCAACCCTCCTCCGAAGCCACGAGCGAGATGTTCCCCCCTCTTCTAGGACACGCTCAGAACGGCCTGGAACGGAGCACCTCCGCACGACGACATCCGTCAACGCGTCCTTCCCACACCAGCCAGCTCGATTTGACGCGTTTTGGTCTTGGTCGGCTGCGCAGGGCAGGGTCCGCGAGATCTGGCCAATCTGACGAAAACGCTCGACTTGTTGGTCTTCTGTCCGATGTGGCCGAAATTCCCACCAGGTCCACCAGCCTCCGCGTGCCGAACTATGTCCACCAGGTGCGACCGAGGGAGAAGCTGAGACGACGGAGCGTCCATAACCCTTCCATCATTGCTTCCCAAACACCCACTCAAAAGTCTACCGGCATTTCTTCGGCAACACGCCCCCAGCGAAGGAGCGTATCGCTCTGGACCAAGAGGAAAACTACAAGGGACGACTCTGTGCATCACCAGCGCCCCATAACTGGCCAGAGCCGGGAAGATGATGACTGGGATGACGAGCAACCGCCTTTGACGGAAGAGCAGAGAATCCAGAGTCTTCGCAGAGGGAGAAAACTAACACAGGTATTTGGTCGATCACAACTTTATCTATCCGGCCAGCTGAATGTACCCTTGCAGCTCTTCGGAACAGAGCCTCCAATCGCCTTGTATAGGTCCCCCTTCGAAGACGGACCGACACACAATACCGTCACGGAAGAAAGGATAAAAACATATGTCGCTCTTTCGAGTGGCCCGCCCTCCCCGGTATCCTCTGGTCGTTCGTCGATACAATTCTCTCGTTCAAGCGTCTCATCCATCTCGGTCGTCGTCCCATCGTCCGACTCTATGGGACACGGTGTTGAAACACACGAGGAACCCGAGAGTGACAAGACACCAGCAATTCCGCTCCTAAGTTTTGATGATGATCTAGATTCAATTGCACAACTCCCTTGCGACCCTTCGAACGATAGTGCGACCGCATCATTCCGCAGACGTCGTCTACGAGCCGCCAAGTTGTCTCGATTTTTCGGTGTGGCTTACAACGATTTATCGATTCCAACTGCTACGGCTACACAGGAATGTCGGACCTCGGGAGAGGGGGTATCACCAGCAGAAGTTGGCGTTACGGTACAGGAACGGGGAAGGTTCTGGAGCCGCGCAGAAGGCGGTTACAAGGATTTCACAGAGGAGGCGGATATGAATGATGTTATAGCACTTTTAAGGCAGATGCCGCGAGCCTAGTAACAGGCTAATACACACACAAATTGACACAATAGCCGAGTAATGCACTAGAAAAAAAAGTTAATCTCATCCGTCCGTTGGGTTGGATACACGTGACTCAACCCCGTCGCCGAGTTTCTGGCCTGGGTCGTAACTTAGTACTCAAAAGAGTCGTGATAATGGACGATGTGCTGCTCTTCGTTTCCTGGCCTACAGCTCCACTCACAGACTCCCTTGTCAGAGATTCACTTCTGTCTCTTCCGGGTATCAACAGCGTATGCATCTACTCGACTCAACCTCAATCTTTCAGGAAACTAGTTCAGTGGTCTTCTTACGATGAGATCGACCACGCCTTGACCCATTCCGATCATCACAATGTCCTATCGTCTTCATTCATTATCCGAAAAGCACTCATCCGGAAGCATTTCCTTTCGCGCTGTATTCATTCGTACTTGACAAAGCACCCCGAGTCTTTCCTCCAAACGGCGGTGCCGAAAACCTGGGATATAGAGATATCTTTTGCAGACGACCTCGATGACCTATGGGTAGATGAACTCTGGGATCTGTCCGATGTCTTGGATGAGTCAACCGCATCGCCAGAGGCAGATGGTCGATGGTGGATTCTGAAACCAGGCATGGCAGACCGCGGCATGGGGATCAGACTGTTTAATTCGAAGGACAGTCTGCGGCGAATACTCGAGCAATTTGATGACGATTCCCAAAGTGGTGAAAGTGATCGTGATTCTGATGGGTCGACCGCCGACGACACCTCTATTGCGATCTCACAGTTGCGCCATTTTGTGATTCAGGTCAGTCAGTAGCGCCTCGGTATTTCGTTCGTACCTATTTTGATGGCATCCACTAACTCTAAATGACTAGGAATATTTATCAAGCCCTCTCCTGCTTGATCCGCGAGAAGTCCCCATAGGTAGTGTCTCTTCACGGCCAATCGATCAACTGCAGGGCCATAAGGTTTGTTGATTGTGGAGGCATGGATGTCACGGTCTAACTCGTTTTGATGATCTAGTTTCACCTCCGGGTGTATTGCGTCGCCTCTGGAGATCTCACCCTCTATTTGTACACGCGTGTCTTGGCGCTGTTCTCATCAAAGCACTATACCCCGCCGGTGCCCGCGGCTGACGATATTATTGACCTCGCACCTCACTTGACGAATTCGTCGCTGCAAACTCAGAGGGGAGAAGAGGGCGTGCGGTTGTTTGACGAGTTAGTCGGCTGCCACATCTTGTCTCGCCGCGCCAACGCACCCTGTGGCGGGTCAATCCTGACCTTGGATCATCTCGTGAATATTCAAGATCAAATAGCGGACACCCTCGCAGAAACCTTTAATGCCGCGCTTCAGTCGCCCATACATTTTCAGGTGTGTTCGCCTCCCATAGAATACGTCGCACAAACACTCAGGAACCCCACAGCCACTGGCTAATGCTTTCGAACTCTTCGGGGTCGACTTTCTCGTCGAACACATCGAGTCGCCAATCCCGCAATTCCATGTTAAGCTCCTTGAAACTAACGCGGAACCCGCGATAGAGTTAACTGGCCCTCGACTTACCTGGGTCCTGGAAGATCTTCACAGTGCGATAGCCCGCGTTTGTGTCGAACCCTTCGTGAGGGATGTCCCCGTAGAAGCATGGCCAGTTGGTCAGACACGGCACCATCTCAGGAAATGTCTCCAAACGAGGGTTAGAGGATGTTGACAGGACGTGTTAAATGCTACATGACCCGAACTGTATGGTCTGTTAAATACAGGCTCTACATTATACATCCGCTATGCAAGAGGTCCCAGTTGAGTGGGGATTCGAAGTACCTTTGACTGGACTTCCTCGTGTGTAACTTTTGTGACAGCCAGCTATAATAACGTCCAAGAAAAAAATATGCGACGACATAGGGGACAACGTGGGGAACAAGGGTGCGTAATTCAAGCTAAAAGGCGTGTCAGTATGTTTGCGCTCGTCTTGCTGATCATCTCCCGCAGACGATTGACGTCCTGCGGACTGACATCGGCAATGTCCGCCATGAGGTAGGCAATGTCGCCCTTGGAATCGGAATATTGTTTCTCCACGTTGTAAGGAGCAAGCACCTCGTTGACTTGCTTGAGCACACCGGGCTGGTTGACGTGAACGTGGCAGATTCGGATGTGGTCGGCCTGTTCGGTGGTAATAGCACGTAGGTCTACCTCCGGGAAGTTGACTGCGCCATATGTTGCACCAAAATCGAGATAGCGAGTAACTGCACCCGCAACCTCCTCGCCGATCATCCTCTGCGCCTCTTCGGTAGAACCGCCAATATGTGGCGTGAGGATGACATTCTTCAACGCGCGGAGCTCGCTTGCCCACGGGTTCAGCTGGTCATCAAAGGGGTCGCCGTTTGCGCCGGGTTCGTGTGGATAGACGTCGAGAGCGGCGCCAGCTATATGCTCCGATTTCACGGCCTCGATCAGCGCGGGAATGTCCACGACGCTGCCGCGCGCATTGTTGATTAGGTACGAGCCATTCTTCATCTGCGCAAGTTGAATGCCCGAAATCATGTTCCTCGTCTCCGGGAGCTCTGGTACGTGAATGCTGACAAAGTCCGACTGCGAGAGTAATGAGGACAGCGATTCGACTTGGCGAGCGGAGCCGAGAGGCATGATATTTATGACGTCGTAGAAGAGGACGCGGAGCCCAAACGCTTCCGCGAGGACGGAGAGTTGAGAGCCGATATGGCCATAGCCAATGATCCCGAGCGTCTTCCCGCGGATCTCCCAGCAGCCCTTGGACTGCTTGTTCCAGGTTCCTTGGCGCATCTCGAAGCCGCGCTCAAAGTACTGTCGCGCGAGCGCAATGATCTCGGATATGACGAGTTCTGCTACGGAACGCGAGTTGGAGAAGGGGGAGTTGAAGACAGGGATGCCAGCTTTTGCGGCAGTGATTAGGTCAACTTGATTGACGCCGATGCAGAAGCACCCGATAACGAGGAGCTAGATGACGACACACGTGAGATATGGCGTCGATTAAGGCAGAGTCCCACATACCTTGGAGGCAGCTTTTATCACCCGTTCTGTGATCTTGGTCTTGCTGCGAATACCAACGGCGTGGTATTTTCCAATCTGTTGGACGAGGTCATCCTCGCTCATCGCTTTTTTGTGATGATCGACTTTCCAGCCATTGGCCTCGAAAGCTTTCACGGCGTCTAGACTGATGTTTTCTAATAAAAGTAGACGCATATCCCCATTTTCGATTGGATGCAGTACTTTAGGCAGCCGAACTTTTGCGGAGGAGGTCGATATGCGACGAATGCGCTCGTGAATTACAGAGCTTGCCGGAGGAGAAATGGCGACGGTGACGTGAACGTGCTGGTCGGACACGAACGGGATTGCGATGGGGTTGGAAGGCATGTCTGCTGGGTGACTCTCCACGACTGAGGAGAGTATTATATATAGTCTGGTCGAGTCAACGCAATTTGAATCAAAAATTTCGCGATGTATTTGTATCCCTTACGTCGAGAGTGAGCGTGTGTTTCCCACGCCGATGGGTCTCTTCCTGCTTGATTACGGCGCAGGTAACGTTCAGAGCCTCGCAAACACGCTCGAAACGCTCGGTCATCCCTTCAAATGGATCTCATCACCTTCCGACTTTGACGGTGCAACCGTGAGCCTTTGCGATCCGCGTTCTCCTTATCCTCCTCCCCATCTGATGATATGTTTATCCCGGCCCGGTAATCACAGGCTCTTATCTTTCCCGGCGTTGGCGCTTTCCAGACTGCCGTCGATGCCCTGACAGAGCGCGGGTTTCTCGAGCCTTTGCGACAATACATTCTCTCTGGTCGGCCCTATTTTGGGATATGCATCGGCATGCAGGTGCTGTTTCAATCCTCGTCCGAGGGCTCAGTCCCAGGTCTGGGAATCATCTCGAGCAAGATCGGTCTATTTTCCAACGAGGACAAGACGGTTCCCCACATGGGATGGAACTCTGTCCATCTCCTCGACGCCCCGCACGGAGATGGTGATGCCGCCGATGAGGGCCTCGACGAGGCGCTGCACTACTACTTTGTGCACTCCTACCGCGCCGCGTACGATCCCGAACGCGAGCCAGACGCGGCCCGGTGGGCGCACTCCGTCACGCAGTACGGCCGCGAGGTGTTCGTCGCCACGGTGCGCAGGGACAACGTCTTTGGCTGTCAGTTCCATCCGGAAAAATCGGGAGATGCGGGCATGTGCCTCCTCGATACCTGGCTGCGGCTGCGCCAGCCCGCCACTTCCGCCGTCGCCCGATCCCGTCCGTCTCCTCCCACTCCCACTCCCGCACCGCGCGTTCCGTTCCCACCGGCGCCAAGGGACGGCTTCACGAAGCGTATCATAGCGTGCATGGACGTCCGTGCAAACGACCAGGGCGATCTCGTCGTCACCAAAGGCGACCAATACGACGTGCGCGAGAAACGACGTCCGACTGGCTTGATCGAGGGGCCCTCCTCACTACCCACACCTGCCACCGCCACCACGACTACCACCACGACTACCTCCCCCCTCGCATCCTCGGCGACAGTCACGGCCACGGTGGCGGGCGCAGTGCGTAATCTCGGCAAACCCGTGGCGCTCGCGGCGCGGTACTACGCCGCAGGGGCCGACGAGCTCGCCCTGCTCAACATCACGTCCTTCCGGCACTCCCCGCTGCACGACCAGCCGATGCTAGCCGTCGTGCGCGCCGCCGCAGCGAACGTCTTCATCCCGCTCACCATCGGCGGAGGCATCCGCGACACCGTCGATCCGGACGGTACACCGCGCTCCGCACTCGAGGTCGCAGGAGCGTATTTCCGTGCGGGCGCCGATAAGGTCAGCATCGGCAGTGAGGCGGTTTATGCGGTCGAGCGTTTACGTGCCGCCGCCACCGCCGATACCGATACCGAGGTTCGGCGCGGCGATGGGAGCAGTGCGATAGAGACGATCGCACATGCGTACGGGCGTCAGGCCGTTGTGGTGTCCGTCGATCCCAAGCGGGTGTACGTCGATGCGTCGACGTACGACGGTCCGCGGAGGGACGAGCTCATTCACGGCTCTGGCGACGAGGAGGGCAAGGCGTGGTGGTACCAGTGCACCGTCTCCGGCGGACGCGAAGCGCGAGATTTGTCTGTCGTCGAGCTTGGGCGCGGCGCGGAGGTGCTCGGCGCGGGGGAGATCCTGTTGAATAGCATCGATCGCGACGGCACGGGACGCGGATTCGATCTGGACCTCGTCAATCTCGTGCGCCGGAACGTGAGCATCCCTGTCGTGGCGAGCAGCGGCGCGGGGAATGTACAGCACTTTGTGGATGTATTTGAGAAGACTGGCGTTGAGGCGGCACTGGCGGCAGGGATTTTCCATCGGGGCGAGGTGCAAATAGATGAGGTCAAGGAGTCTCTCGTTACACATAACATCAACTCAAGGAAGACAAAACCGAGTATATGGGAAAAAGATGTAGAATAATAGTTCGCTTAGATACCTCATGTCCAGTTTCCCGAACATGATTGGTTTCAGCAACGATTTGGTGTGGCGACATACAAGACACTAAACTAATCGCCTTCAACCGAGACGTGTACAGTCGAAACCTACATGGGACGCACGGTAAATTATTCCAGACACAAAGAAAATCACGTCGCAATGGCGAAACGGTTGGATAATAAAACAGATGAAGTGAAATGTCGCTTAAACGTACAAAAGGTGGAGTATTTGGAAGGGAGACGAGAAGGCGGGTAAAGGCAGTGGCAAGTTGGTAATGCACACGCGCGCAGAACGCCCAAATGGAGGTATAGTTGGGCACGGAGCAGTAGGCGGAAAAGATATAGAGAAAAAGAAGTATTGCGATGTTGAGCATCGTTAAGAATGAAACGGATCTGTCTTGAAGTTGAAGGATTGAGCGGTGCCCGGCCTTCCCCTTTAGGCCAGCCAGGGCAGATTATACGGCATAATTATTTACTGCCTGCCACGGACGACGCCCCTGACTTTTTTCAAGATGCTCGTGGTACGCCCCAAACCGGTGCCTGGGCTGCTGGGACCATCAGAATAGCGATTCATCGGACTGGTGGGAGTCGCTGGGAGTTCCTTGGTCCTGTCGTCAACATAGACGGGTTCGATAGGTGAGGCTGGCGAGGTATCCCCGCGGCCACCACGAGTGAAACGACCTAGAATCGATTCACCACGACGGTGAGCTTGGCGCCCGTGGCCACCGCTCTCGGTGGAGGAGGTAGGAGACGGCACACTATCAGCAGGGGTGTCAAGCCTGTCATCAAACCCGACCGGTACATTGGGGGAATCGCGCATTCTACGTATGCGCTGTATGATAGACTTGTTGCGGCCGAGATTAGCTCCCGCAGAGCCGGGAGAGGATTGAGGAATATAGCCCTCAGGGTCTGGTCTGTCGCCGATGAAAATGGGTTGAGGGGGAGGGATGCGATTGCCGCCACGTGGGCGAGAGGCTGAGTTTTCACGAGTTCGCCTGCCGCTGGGGCGTGACTCTTTGACGGGGTTGCCGTTGCTAATAGGGCCGTCAACGTCGCCTCCACCAGCAAAAAATTCTTCGTAGGGTTCAGGTTCATGGATACCCCATGCCTCGGCAATGGCATCAACCTTTTTCTTCGGGGGTTCGGAGTAATAGGTAGCGTAGTTAGCGGCAGCTGGGGGTGAGCGAGGAACCTCCGCCGGGTAAGAACTATTGTAGGCAAGAGGAGGAGGAACGGGAATCGGGGTGTCATCTGTGTCTCGGTAGCGGGCGGCTACCGCTTCGTCTTCGGCATTGATAGAGGTCCATGCGTACATAGGAGCCTTGGTGCGATGCCTGTTACGAGATGGAGCACAAGCATCGAATGGCCCATCATGGTGGAACACTGTGCAGATACAGAAGTGAGAAGGGTGGGTAGTCGAATCAACCGAAAAGGACATACTCGGTCCAACACCAGTAAAATCGAGACGATCAATGACATCGGCGTGCACGGAAGTCTTCTTGGTTTTTGAGCGGTGTGGTTTCGATTTATCGGATGGCGTCGAGTCAGAAGAATGGGAACGCCTCGCCTGGGGAGGCTGGGTACGAGAGGAGGTATGGGTGGCTGGACTGTTCCAAGAAGGGGAGAAAGGGGAATATCAACAAGAGGAGAAAGAGAGGGACGAAGTGATGACGTACGGTCCTGTTGTCTGACTGCGACTTGGGCGAGCACGAGAAGGGGTATCAGTGGAGCGGGAGGTATGGTGAGCGTGGGAAGGGTCGTTGCGAGTGTTCGACCTCGTCGGCTGCTGGGTTGAGTGTTGTTGCCGACGACTTGAGCTAGATTGCTTGGGAGGAAGGGGAGGGGGATTATTGTCTGAGAAAGGATTGGACATGACCACGCGAAGAGGGTAAGATTGAAAGGAAATTTCGAGTTGTGAAGTGAAGATAAGGGGGGGGGTGAGAAGTGGGTGTAAGGTGCCCCGAACTGTAGCGCACTTCAAACAACTGGGGTGGCGGGTCCCCGCGCACTCGTGCCACGGCACCCCGCGGGCGGCATTAGCCGTAAACTCGCACTTTGCTCACTCACTGCTCCGCTCGATGAAAATCACTCGCGAGTCCATCGCCGCACGCATCCTCAACGGTGAACTTCTCTTCATCCTCAACGGTCATCTAATTCGCGTCCCTCATCAATGGCTTTCTACGCACCCCGGCGGTGCCCTCGCCATCCTTCATTTCATCGGCCGTGACGCCACTGACGAGGTCGAAGCTTATCACCCAAAGCATGTGCTCGACAGGATGCGCGCCTTTTCCCAAGGCCCTGTGCAACTTTCGGAAGATGGCTGGGTGCCCCTTCTACCTCCCATATTCACGGGCTGGATCAGCAAACTTTCCCCAGATGGCTCGCTTCGCTGGCACAACGAGGCCACTCCCGACTCCTCACAGAACACACCACCTTCTCAAATTCTCCTCATCAAGAAGTCGGACGCGCCCCTCACTTCTGGCCCTTCCCTGGCCTCTATCCAGCCTCCGCCTACCACGTTGTCGCTTAAGATCCAATCGCAGCACTCTACCGCGTACAAGGAACTCCACAAACGCGTTGTCACTGCCGGTTTGTACCAGACTCGCTACATTTCTGGTTACGGACCCGAAGTGGCACGGTATACCCTGTTTGCCCTATCCTCCTACCTCCTGTACCAGCGTGGCCTGTTCTTCCTTAGTGCGGTCTCATTGGGGTTCCTCTGGCACCAGCTTACCTTTACATGTCACGATCTTGGCCACGTCGGCGTCACTCACAGCTGGCACCTGGACCGCTTAATAGCCATCTTCTTAGCAGATTTCATTGGCGGCCTTAGCATCGGTTGGTGGGTCCATGTATGTCCCTTCTGTACCTCTTACCCCTGCCCCACATCCACTTATCCCTCGACTCTTTAGAATCACAATGTCCATCACGGTACGCCTTTCATATTGTACAAATGCCCCCGGCTCAAGGTTAGGTTTCTACAGTCGTCCCCAACCACCCGTCTCAGTAAGTCTCTTTGTTTTTCCATATGTTTTCATTTCTCACCTTTTCCCCAAGTGACCCAGATATTCAACACCTGCCTTTCTTCGCGATAACGCCCGCCTTCTTCAAATCTCTGTACTCCACGTACTACAAGCATGAGCTCACCTTTGATCGGTTCTCGCGGGCGGTCATTGCCCTTCAGCACAACATATTCTATGTTATCATGTCCCTCGCGCGTTTCAACCTCTACCGCCTGTCATATCGCCATCTCTGGATCACTCGCAATGAACCCAGCAAGGCCCGTGGCGGTCGTTGGGCTTGGGGGCTTGAGGTGTTTGCACTCGTCGGTTTCTTCTACTGGTACGGGAATGTTCTTCATGGCTGCGGTTCTTGGAAGACAGGCCTTATGTACCTCCTCGTGAGCAATATGGTTTCGAGTCCATTACATGTCCAGGTAGTACTGGATTCGCACTCTTGATAACTACCGCGCCTCTGACTGCACTCCCCAGATCGTTCTTTCCCACTACTCGCGCTCCACGGCTGATCTCGGTCCAACGGAGTCCTTCCCACATCGCCAGCTCCGCACCACGACTGATGTGATTTGTCACCCATTCGTAGAGTTTCTACATGGCGGACTCCATTTGCAGGTTACCCATCACCTCTTCCCGCGGCTTCCGCGCCATAATCTCAAAGCAGCCAGCCGTCTTGTCAAACAGTTCGCCAAGGAGCAAGGGCTAGAATACGCCGAGTTCGGTTTTTTCGAGGGGAATGGTGAAGTGCGGGATACCCTTAGAGGCGTTGCAAACCAACTAAGGATCATGAAGATGGTTGCGGACTCTGAGATCCGGGAGGCAACGAACACAAAAACTAACTAATACTTCATAATGCACAAACTGACCAGCTGGCTTTTATACCACCAATTCATTATTGTAATTGCAGAAGACACATTCTTACAATCAATCCGAGGAATCTGTGCGCATGTGATCATGTTCTGCGTGGTCTGGGAATACCCCAGGTTTTGTAATGCATACAAAAAGGGGCATAAAATGGAGGCAACAGTCAACGAATAAGGATCTACTTCTTCTTGGCTGCCTCCTCTTCTTCCTTCTAGAAACCCACAATATGCTGTGAGTGAACGGACGAGAAAAAATGGACTGTAACTAGCCTTTGCCGCACGAATCTTGCGTACACCTTCGTACCTTGCCTCTGCCCGGTAATTGCGAAGCGTCTTGTAGGCATTGAAGTCCCGCTCCTCTTGGGTAATCTTGCGAGGGGGTTCGGGAACAGAGGGAGGGGGAAGAGAAAGGGGTCGACGAGTGGTAGGAGCTTTGAGGTCGTCGGGCTGAGGATGTTGTCATGAGCTCGCGACCCAGCAAAACAGGTAAGAAGCGTACAGAAGAGTCGCCCTTCTTGGGTTTGCCCGCCTTACGTGGGAACACGACGAGACGCTCCTTGTACGCCTTCAGCCGCTCGACGTTGATCGCTTTCCCCTCAACGGATAGATTCCGACGCCGGTGGTCGACGACTATGCCGAGTCCCAATGCGGACTTACGGCTGATTCCCGCCTCCTTCAACTCGCCAAGGGTGAAGCCACGGCCCTCCCGTATCTTGGTGTTGTATTGTACCGTCTGGCCGCGCACGGCCGGGCGGAGGAGAGTGAGTGGGCGCACGCCAAGCGTCGCAGCCTTGGCTTTGCGTGCGTTACGCCGGCGAAGCTTGCGGCCGGGCTGGTTGAACCATGTCTTGACGTGACGTTGCCAGTCCTTGCGGAAGTGATTTGAGTGAAGGACGTTGTTTTTTCCGAAACCCATGGTTTTTCTGCGCTGAGAGACGCGAAGGGGATGTCAACGATGACTGCTTCGGGAATGCAAAGTAGACCATATGATAGAAGGTGCATCTAGAGTATCTGGGTTTCATCCGGCGGATGTTCAACCGATTTCGCAGAGTGCGACCGTAGATATCGATGCATAACCACTCTACGCACAACCAGACAGTCAAATCAAGAGTGAATCAAGGATACTGACCTGGAGAGAGCGTTCTTGACGTTGGTTGTCCTCGATGCGACCACTACTGGTACACAAGTTTTGGGTTAGTTTTAAACTCCGCTGTTCAGCCGTAAGGTATTAGCCAATAATTAATTGATGTGTGATGACAGTGGGGCAAAACATATGCTTTATGTGCGGTTTCAATCATGCTCTGCTACTAGTACTACTCTGCTTCACTGCCCAGGACCCACCGATGGGTGGTCAAAGTACTAAAGAAAATTTGAAGCGCTTTCTACTGGTGATACGAACAGACGGCATACAACCCCTCATGGACGTCCGATGTTAATGGAGCCGAAGAAAAATGGAGGCATTTGCGAGAAGCATCAGCGCCGCAAATCGCGAGCCTGCGCTCGCGAAGCTCTTCAGCGTCGATATCCATCACTATCTACGACAGGTATCATGATGCTTACGTTTGAGCCTTCGTCCTTGACACCTCTGACAATTCCAACTTCCTGTCAAGACCAATAAGCTCCGATGAAATATGTATCGCATTGCGTGAAAGTGACCGCTGTCAGGTTAACTGTAGGCAGCAGCCAACGTACCAGCCAGCAACTATATATATTCTACATGAGCAACAGCGCAAAATTGCATGGGTGGTATCTCAGAAATCCTTGTCTAAGGCCCGATGGGCGATGGCTCGTACCTTGTCTCGGATTTACCCTTTGGTATCCCTGTACTAATCTCTAAACTGCAACCTCTCCCTCATTCCATGACCTCCTCTGCTATTACTTTCACTGCTGACAGAGCTTCGTCGAGCGCCCTTCCATCAGATGGTCAGATATCTGGCACCTACCGGCGTTATATTCACGCCAAACCTATAACCAGCTCCTATACGGGGCAATGCTTTGTCACACCACAGATATTTATCGAGGGCGAGAAAGGGAAATACGACAGGACTCATGCGGCACAGTATCGGGCGGTCATTGCCCACATGATGCAACAGAAGGCAACAGCGAAGAGGGTGAGAGTGTAGAATCTCTTCAAAATGATTGTTGTGATTTGATGTCGCCTCGAGCGATACCCCGTTATCAAGTCGTTCTTACGTGGTGTGCGGAGTCGCTTCGTCATCCAAGTAACCCCGCCACAATGTTTGAAACTGTTCGTTTCTAGTATCTTTCAGTCGTCATACACGACATGGCACCACATTACTCCACCTGATTACACTCTCACACTGGGGCTGATATTGAAGATTCCGATATACGTGTACAGAGCGAGCGAAATAGAGAGCATAAGAGACAGTGGACAACTACGTCCAAAGGGTAAGCAATTGCGATGTACGCCAGTAATAGCACAGGCGGGTGGCAGGAGACAGGCGTGGAGATCTGGGTAATACAAAGGGCAGGATAAACAGCTCTGCGTTGGAAAGGAGTGTTGAGATGTACTTTGGGTTCGTGTCGATGCTAAATAGATCGTGTACAATGCTGTTTCATCCATAAATCCTGTCACTGCGAACGTCGTATCGATACCGCCCTGTGCTAAGGGGCGTCCTCTGGTTCGTTGAGATCCTGCTTCGAGAATAGGTCAATCATAGTTTCCTGTTCTTGCCGACGCCTGTGTCTCTTCCGTCGGTCGTCCTTTATGACTCGTTCAATACGGCGGCGTGTCCTATGATGTGAGCGTGGGTCGGCAACCGCTTGCTTGCACCGGTAGCATGCGAGCTCTATGCATGCTAAGAGTCGCAGAGTCTCGGATGCATTAAGAGCCTAAGAAGACCCTGTCAGAATGAATTCCAGCTCGACGTCGAAGACACTCACGTTGAGCGACCAAGAGACCACTTTGGATCCCTCAATGGACCCAACAACAACGAAGTTGCCGCGCTTTTCGGCTTGCAGCTCGCTGTTCTGTTGTTCGTGAGTAACCCGGGTTAACCCTGGAGAAGAGGACGACGGCTCACTTCGCTAAATACTGTCAACACCTTATCCGTTGAGGTCGAGCGGACCACTACGAACTAGGTCAGGATATCTGTCGTGAATGTGGCAAAGTTGCGTAAATGGTGGCTCACAGACTTGAGAACTATGTCCTGTTGTATCCAGAGAGACCGTGGCACGCCCCACGTATACCCAAGAGTCTCTTTCGGGCCTCCGAATGTGTACCTTCACAGGAATTTCTCTGAATGGTTCGCGGTGCTGGCCACCTGCGCATCGAGGCAGGTCAGAGGAACAGTACAACACGGAAGTGACAACAACGTGCAGAGCGATGCATACCATTTGACAAGGGTAGCCCTGTAAGTGGGACTGGGGGGTCCTGCGCTTGTGGAAGTTCGCGCAATGTGGCGGGCTGTTCCATAGCCATTCCGTCGACGTCCATGCCTGTCGCCATTTCTATCTTACAGATAGTACTCAGTCACAACGCTGGGTGACAAGAGAGGGGAGCGTCGAAAGCAACTAGGAAGAAGGGCCCCGAATCTAAGTGGACTTTTATGGGGGTGGAGTGACAGAACAGACTGGTGACTGGTCGAGTGAGACAAATTGAGAGGGACAACCAGAACTGTACCACGTGAATCAACACGTGCCATTATCTCCCTTTTGGTAGTCACTACCCTTACAAAAGTACAACGCGATCAATCCAAAATCAATCACCATTCATCTTACACTCCAACGGGCATCGTAGACAACGAATGTTACCAACGGACGGGGTAGGGCTGCGGGTATGAACCAAAGGAGGTGCGAAGCAACGCATTTACCACCCAACTACCAGCACACAATGCTAGATGAAACACGTCCCCATAGGATCGGAATGAGAACCGCAGCTCAAAGGGCAGCGGAAACAGCTCTCAATTTCCAAACACCAGCCGAAATTGCACTCCTCCTTTCGTCAACGTGGTATCGCGGAGAGGTAGGGCCCCGCCACGAGGCACAAATTACGAGGTGTGAAGTGGACGGTTGTAATAGGGGTTCTCTTGGTGGGGAACGTCGCGAGAAGGTCCGTCCTGCGATTTCATGAGATAGAAATACAGGAAATTTTTATGAACAACCCACGTCTCAATTACATCCGGGCCCGGTTCCTTCGAGTGATGCGAGCCAGCACTGCCTCCGATACCATTTGTCCGGGGCGTCTCAGGTGGCCCTTCTGCACGTTTGACATCCCAGCACCGGACAGTCCAGTCTGCCCCGCCACTGACCAGAACCGAAGATTCTGCGCTGAAAACGAGTGAATATACTGAAGCTGTGTGTCCGGCCATCTTTTTAATTCGGCGTCCAGACCCGAGGTCCCACAGATTTATTGCTAGATCCTCGCCTAGTGGAGACTCGTTCAGCAAAGGTTTAGGTGCCATCGGGACGGACCTACCTGCTGTGGCCAAATATCGGCCATCTGGGCTGAAGGCGAGAGTAGAAACGATGCCCTGGTGACCAATGAACACGCGGACGGAGGTCCCCCGTTGAACATCCCATAGCCGGGCAGTCCAATCACTCGAACCCGTAGCAATGTACAGGGAGTTAGGATGGAAACGGACGCACTACTTCAATGAGTCTGTGATAGTTTGCAACATTTCATGGAGCTCACATCAACGTCACTCGAGTGACCCGCATATATTCGCAAGGTGGAGGTTCGGTCAGTTGACCAAAGCCGAGCAGTGCGGTCTCGACTAGCTGTCGTAAAGTAGATCCCCATAGGACTCCAGTCAACGTCCCAAACTGGGTTCTGATGTCCTCTATACGCAACCACGTTCGTCATGGTGTCCATAGACCATAGCCTCGCCGTTGCATCAGCCGAGCCAGACAGGAGATATTTTGGTGGTGCGGCAGAGCCGGTTACTGGATCGAATGCCAGAGAATAGACTGGCCCACTGTGTCCAATGAGTTTGCGTGTAGGTGATCCTCCCTTCTCTCGAAGAGAGTTGAGGGAAGAAGCTATGAATAGACAGTCAGCGAGCGACGCGCAAAGGTATCATGGTGGCTTACAGTCCCGAATGTTGGTGAGTTGAAATTCGCTTTGTAGACCATTCAATGGTTCGCCTTTCAGATTCCATAGCCGGATGTAACTCTCCTCGAAACCGGCAGCCATAAGGGACGTATCCATGGAGAACGCACAACATGGAGAGCTAATTGAGATTCGTCAACAAAACCAGTCAATAGAGCTAAGTGAGCTGAACTGGGGCGAACCCTTCATGAACATCATGCAAGGTGTAGGCGCATATACTGGGTAGACTGAGTTGCCGTGCTGCGGCACCTTGGGTGTTGCCGTCCGCAGCAGAGAGTGTGCTTGGGTCCAGACGTATGCGTTTTCTGGCATCCCTCACCTTCTCGACCTCTCGCCTGACGTCTACTGTTTTGAAAGGCTGGGGATATGGTAAGAGATCCGCAGTTGTAGGTGACACGATCCCTGCTACTGTAGTGGGTCGGATGAGTTGGTTGTCGTATTGAGCGGTGGGGTCTCTGTCCATCATTGCTTGTTCTCGTAATGATTTCTCTGCCTCTACACGGAGCTCTTCTGGAATGGGAGCAGGTCCCAGCTTCAGTTCTCCGGCAGCGGTGTTAAACGCCTGAGCGTTTGTGAACGGGGTTGATGTTCCATTGGTCTGAGGTATGAGCGAAGAAAGAAGACCGGTATTGTCCTCCCAAGATGTGGACTTAGAAGCGCTAGTCGTAGCCACTGCAACGAGTTCGTATTGGCATAGCTGACGACGCTACAAGGGTAATACGTACCGTCAAACCTGAGGTGATTATTGACCACTCGCATGACTGCCGCTCTCCCTCTCCTACCCTTTTCACCGAAGAAGCCATCACCTGCACCAGGGGCCTCTCCTCCAACGCCCTCCGTGAGCCAGCCCAAAAGTAACGCGAAACCAGATCGAGACATCTGAATGGTGTATTTTTCACGTCTGAAACGTTGCGCTGTCTCATCGCTCTGGATGTGAGCCGGTAGACGAAGCGTGGAGAGGCGATGTATGACATTGCTGTGCAAAGGTTCCAGCGAGGGGGAAAACGTCACGAAGAATTCCTGGGCTAACGCCTGATCCGTTACCACGTCATGGCACCAGCAACGCACAACACTCACCAGCATCTTTAAAGCCAAGTTGGACCAGGTCCAGATAGAAGTGACAAAATATTGGGAAGAGAATGGGACGGAACTCAGGCTGAATCACGTTGTGAGGGACCAGTAACTGAATGAACGCGCCAAGCGTACACGGTATATGTCCAAAGACCCCTCCACCCAGGCCTCTAGTTCCCTGAAACCTTCTTGCTTGTCGTTGGGGTCAAGGGATAATATCTCCTCAGCTCCTACAGGTCCAATACTTGCAATCAGATTTTGTAAGTTAGACGAGTTGACCACTGTTGCGAGCTCCTTCTGCACTCCTAGGGTAGTCTTGAGCGAGTTTTCACCGGGTTGGGCAGGCTTTTCGGCAAAGAGGGCCAGTTTTTTTATGAGCTCTTCGCCGGTTATAGAGACGGGTGACTTTCCCTTGTCCTCGGAGGAACCAATGGCATCTGTGAGTGCCTGTTCAGCGACTTTGTGGCCTCTTGCTCGAAGGTATTCCAAAACCAGACGATCGGTGGTGAGCGTTCCTTGATTTGTGTCCGCAGAGGTGGGTACAGGTGTCGATGCATCTGGTGTTGAAGCGGTGGGTGTAGCGGCCGACATGACAGTACTAGTGGAACGGTTTGACTTGTGAACCCTGACATTAACCGTGCGTGTATCGTATCACGTGATCATGCTCTCCAAGTAGCGAATTCCGGGTAATAGAGGTACATTCACAAAATATCAAAATACGCTCGCAGGAGACAAAGCACGACTAGATCCTTCCACACACTCTATAGCATCGCATCTCAGATGCATTCCGATGCCTCGATGCACCGCGCAACGCCTGCAGCTCAGAAGTGCTCCTGTACAGAAGTTAGTCAGGCCAAAATTCTGAACCACAAATACTCACTTTGGCGAAAGTGAAGTTGACAGAAGCAGATGAATTCGCCACGGTTGCCTCCTTGATGGCCTGTGCAATGGGAGTAGGGCCGCAGAAGTACGTCTAGTACCATTTTGGGTCAGATAGGAACGTAAAGAAGCTAGCACCGAACATACTCCAACTGTGGTCTTGAGCTGCGAGTTGGATCCTGGAATGTATTGGCCAGACTCAATTGCCTGGCGCATACGGCCATAGATAGACTTCCAGTCGGGGCGGCCAAACATCGTACGAGAGCGGAGCAAAGTCAGAGGATCATACTCGGCACCAGCATCATTAACAGCGATATTCCAGAGCATGTCATCACCAATCTTCTGCGTGAGGTAAATATTGATGCGAAGGAAGTTCGCTGTAAAGTGGTTAACACTGCTCTACTGCGAATACCACGGACTTACGATCAGCTTGAGCAGCCTCAACTTCTTGCAAAAGGCTCTGGAACCAGCCAAACGAAGGGGCGTCTCGGCAAATCCAGAAAAATTCTACCCTACGCAAGCTACCGAGATGGCCGCTTCGCTGACGATACCATATATGTTTAAGAATCGAGGCGAAGGGGGTGACACCTTTTCAAATATGAGCCGAAGAATCAGGTGTGCAACGGCATGACATACCGATACCGGCACCGACCAAAACGGCAATCTCTACATTGAAGACGTCCTCAGCTGGAGCACCGTAAGGACCATCAATCCGCACGACAGGAAGAGGACGGGTAACGCTGCTAGAATCAAGCTCAACAAAGTCTCCACGAGATCCCTCAAAAGTGGTTTCTTTCTCATCCTTTTCTCCGCCTTTCATTGCGTCCCGTGTGAGAGCAGCCACAACAGATGGTCCAGCACCAACACGCTCGCCAAGTGCCTGGGTCCAATCACCGGCCTGACGGATGTGGATCGAAACGTATGGGTCCTCTGGAGCAGACGTGATAGTGAACTAAAGCCATTTTGAGTCCTCGCGTCGTCATGGAGAAACTGTGATACTAACTGGATGCCATTGCCAACGGGAGACATCGGGAACCTGGAGGAACAGCCACTGGCCTGCGGTGTACTTGAAGCTGGGCTTGACAATGCGAAGTTCCATGGCACCTGTAGGAGTTGGGGCTTAGAGAGGATATGGGAAAGAAAGTGTGTGTCTGGCAAACCGCTTGGGTGAACTAGAAGCTTGGACAACCTCGTGGCCCTTCTCGCGCGAATCTCACGGTATACTCTCTCTCCGAAATAGATAATACCTGGCCATATAATGAATCTCCAACTCTCATAACCGAGGCAGTGCTCCGTGGAATAGAAGGGGAAGGTCGGGATGTAGTCCGGGTCCGCCGAATCGCGGACAAAACAGCCAGTTGCATGGGTATACAGAGCAATCATGAAAAAGAACGCAAGATGGTGTGTATACCAGAAAGCTTCAAAACATTGAGCGCGGATTTTGTGATGGGCAGTCGAATAGATCAAGACCATCATTAAGAGCATAAAATGGCCTGTAATGCCACCGGCCTCTGCGTAATGGATCTGAAGCGCCAGCTGCGGCCGGACCTCTTAAAGAGGGTGAGCGGTGCTAAGGTAAGAGCAGCGCAAAACGTACGAGTGCGCTCGACATTGAGGAAGTTGACATAATGGGCTGTAGTATGGACCATGGCCCAGAACGCCATAGAATAAGCCACCTGTCTGTGGAACCAGATATTTTCATCGGCAGGGAATAACCACGTGAGCTTGGGACGAATGATACGAATGATGTTGCGGAGCATCGGAAGGAGGATGAGACCACCGGTGTAGGCGAGGACAAGACCAGCGCCACGAGACGTCCAAACCGAGTACTCGAGGCCATTCAGAACGGCGAGTTTCTTGTTTGTTTGCTGATAAAAAGAGAGGCAGTAAGTAATACTCACCGTAAGAAAATAATGTTGAGGCAAACCTGAGAGTACCACCCTAACGCAAACCAGAAGAGTTGCGAGCCGTAGAAGAGGACATTAAAAACCAGCCTCCGTGGGGTGAGGAACTCGCGTTGAAACCAGTTTTCTCCCATAGCAACGAATGAAGGGTAAGTATCTGACACGAGTGTATGAGGGTAGTGAGTGGTGTCTGGCCTGCCAGAGGGAAAGAAAGGTGGGGAAGAGGAAAGAAAAGAAAGAGAATGAAGGAGAGAGAAGGAGACTAGAGCCTTGCCAAGGGAATGAAGGGGATTGAGGAGAGAATAAAGGGACAGGCGACTGCCACACCCACACGCGTGTTGCCGATTTGCACCCGGCCAATCCGGGGATCAGAACGATCAGTATCCATGGCGACCAGGTGTCAAGAGACAAGACACGCCCACAATCACACATCTGGTATGGGTACGGTATCAACCATTGTTATGATGCACGGTCAAAAATGTCAAACGTATCACCCCTCGTAACGATACGAAACCATAGCCTCAATCCTGTGAACATCCGTGCTGAAGTTCCGCAACTTCACCTGTTGACTCTTACTGGCCTCAATAGCCAGCGGATCCGTGTCCACCCACTCATTCGCAGGCACGTCGGCCGACTCGTGAGTGTAAACGAGGATGTTGAACACGGTTGGGTCATCGATGATAGGCAAAAATGTCACCGTTGACACGATTTGCTTGAGAATTGATCGAATTTCGGCTTGGATCTCTGCTTCCGGTTTACTCGATTGGGCCCTGTCGTGGTGTTCATTCAACGATCAAATGATGGTAGCAACTCTCGGACTCACTTTCCCGCCGCCCCCTGGGAAGATTGCTCGACGAGATTGATATCAAAGACCCACCGCTCGAGGGGCGTTCTCGAGTCTTTGGATATAATCGCCACAACAAGCTGTGTCACTGCCCCTGTAAGCAACCATGCTGCACCGCACATTAGCTACCCCGGTGACCCAGGGAAGGGACCATGCGCTTACTGCTAACTTGTTTCAATATCCTTGGAACGGTGTGAGAATCACACGTGCAGCATGGAAGATAACAGCAAGTACTTCTCGAGATAGTTCTCCAGAGCCAGGTCTTGAGTGATGAGTACTGTTTGGCCATATTTCTTGACCATGTGAAAGTCATCGGCCGGGTACACTCCTCGTTGAAATAGGATCCTACGTTACATGAAGGAGAGGTCTGGGTTCAGCAAGGGATGACCGTTCATCTCATCGAAGGTCACCCACGTGTTTACTGCATATTTGAAAAATTCAGTGACGAGGTCTGTGGATCCTTTGAGGGTTATCGACTGGCGAATGGCAGCTTGCTTTGTGGGCGGCATAGTTGGGAATAGGACGAGATATAGATGGCAGAAGAGCAGAACACCAGACCAACTTGTCACTTTCCCGTGCCACCGACGCGTCCCACACAAAAGCGCGTCACCCACGTGAGCAAAATTGGTTGCACTATGCTACGCCAATACAAATGCCCAGTAAGGAATCTGGTGATCGATATTGTTAGTGATAGGCCAGAAAAGCAAGAAAGCGACGCGCGCGCTTGTCTCTATGAGGCGGATACAATACTGTGACAGCCAAAAAAAGGGAGGCTTGTAATTTGAAGTGGCACGTGGCCCATGCACGCTCAACGGAGGGACGCGCTCCCGGTCAAGGTTCGGCTTCATCCCCTGCTGCTGAGCTCGTACACTGGACTTCCTCGGTCCATGCAAACCCACATAACGCACCACACACCGGAGCTACCTCTCCTTCAGGGCGCAAGTCAAGTCCTCCAGGACTATTTCGCCAAGGACTCCCAGGTTATCCCTGACACAGGCGAACTACTTAGCACCCGTAAGTCAGTTCGCCTACGTGCGCGATGATGGATACTTAACACACCCTATCAGCTGGCGCACCCTCCTCAGCCTCTTACTCCGTCTCACCCGATGACTATCGTATCCCATTTCAAAAGAGGCGGTTGATCGCAATTCCTGAAGGCTTGTTTCAGTTCTACAACAGTTCGTTTTCGTGTATCTGCCACAACCCGATGCTTACACACATACTCAGCCACGGATGTCGTTTCACACATGGGGCTTCTCTCGGAAATTGAGAGGGTTTGGGTTGCAATAGATCATAAGCTTTTTCTCTGGGACTACGTGGAAGGGTGTGTCATTTGTCTCTTTGCTCAAATTCTTCAGGCTCGAGCTAAGGTTCCCGACAGTCAGGACCTAAGCTCCTTCGTAGATCAACCAGATGTCATCACCCATGTCGCGATTGTCAACCCCAAGCCGGGCGTCTTTGTTGACGAGATCAACTATCTACTAGTACTATGCACTCCCTTGACCGTCATCCTCCTAGGAGTCTCTGCGACAGACGTTGTTGGCCCTAATCACATCAGTCGCAAAGAAATCAAACTTTTTGACCTAGACATGTCTGTTCCATGTGATGTGGAGATGATATCTGTCGCAGGAGCTGCTGACGGCAGGATATTCATGGCGGGCTCGCAGGATGGACATCTCTATGAACTCCACTATCAGGAAAAGGAGGGTTGGTTTGGTCGGCGCGTCCAGCTGATCAACCATTCTGTCGGTAGCGTTCAAAGCTTTTTCCCTCGGTTCACCACTCCTCGCGCCGAAGGTACGCACTGTTTATTACATTCCACGGTCATTTAAACTGAAATCTGTTTCCAGATCGCATTGTTTCCGTGGTTTCAGACCCTAGCAGAAACGTATTCTACACACTGACCGCGAACAGCACCGTTTCCGTCTACCACCCAACTGCCAACAAGTCTGTTCAGCTTTCGCAGACGATTCAAAATTTATACAAACTTGCTCAAGAAAAAGCACCTGGATCACCCGCTATCGCGCCAAAGCACTTTCATATTATTGCATTACACGTTATCACTCAGGAAGAAACTCGATCCGGTTTGCAGTTGATTGCTATCACCATGAATGGTGTCCGCCTATACTTTTCTTCATCCGCGGGCCCATATAGCTACTATCCTGGGAGCGATCCACGAGTTCAACGCCCTTTACAATTAATTCACGTTCGCCTCCCCCCTGCCGATTTGCTTCACCCTGACGAGCAATCCAACCCTTACTTCTCGGGTGGTACTGGTTATCCAACCCGTCATCCTCAAGCCCCTCCAACTTCGCGGCCGTACGTACTGACAGAATTGGAGAACTCGGCCCATACTGCTGGCCTTACCATTGCTGCGCATCCCGGGGACACCGATGGCACTGATTTTATTCTCTGCATGTCACCAGACTTGACGCGTATCGGCGCCCTTGGTCAGACACCGCCACAGGCATCGCAACTAGCGGGGACACCGTTCGGTGCTGGTGCCGGATCCCAGCGTCCACCATTGACAGAGAGAGCAGCTTTGCTTGCCATCCCAGGGCGGACCTGGGGCATGGCTGCTCTTCCTCGGCCCAAGAATGCAATAACTCTCACCAGCCCGGACTCGAACACACCGATGCCAGTTGTGGCGAACGAACTCGCGTACCAGTTTTTGGAACCGCCGCGACAATTCCTAATTTTAACAAACGTTGGAATCACTGTATTAGCAAAACGTCGTGCGTTGGATTGGTTGCGCGATGCCCTCGAAGAAGTGCAAGCTGAGGGAAACGTTCAACCCATCATCGACTTCCGAGACAGGTATTATTCCCCTATGACCATGTTGGTTAGATACCGTACTCATACACGCTTCTAGTTTTGGCCGAGACCAGACATGCGCCATGCTTTTAGCCCTGGCAAGCGGAAATACATTCCTCGAGTTCCGCGAGCAGTCCATCAGTGGGTCAATTACAAACCTTGCGCCCGAGCTCTCCAATGTCGCGAAACAAGCCTTCTACGACTGCGGTGAACGCCCAATGTGGGCAGAACGGATGACATATGGGACCGGTGAGTACCTTGCCCTGGTTCAACGTCCCAGGTAATTAAGAAGAGCAGGTGATGGATCTGGAACTGCCCTATTCAGCGGGAGACGAGAAGGATTCGCCTTATATTTTGCACGGCTGGTCCGACCGATTTGGAAGAGCAGGTTGATAAAATCAGCGTGCGTACCAATCATCTCGTTGTGTTGTCATGCAAACACTTTTTGAAGTGCCTCAGGGGCCCAAACCAACATACCAGAAGAAATCTTGCTTATGGTGCAGAGAAACCTCTTTGCACTCCATAGTTTCCTAGAAGGAAATCCCCATCTCTTCCATTCTGCCACCGGGGACTATTCAGGCGCTCGCGCTGCCCCCGCAAGTGATCAGGAAGCATGGAAGGTCAACCAAAATCAAACTCACCTTACTTCTCGATTTGACTGATCAATGTCCGTCTTCAGGCCGAACAAAAGTCGGTAGCAGAGCTGCAAGCATTACTAGGGCGAACAATCGAAGGGGTGTCCTTCTTTCTTTTGCTTATTGATCACCGCATCGGCGAACTCATTGGCCGGTAGGTACTTTCTTTGGTGTTTCCACTACGTGACTGAAGAATTTATCAGAACGGATGCCACCACTCAGAGGCTTATAGCTTCTATGACATTTGAAGAGCTCATCACCGGTCAAAATGGAGTGGCTACGTCGAGGGCGCTTGTAAACGTGATAATCGACCAACAAATTGGCCAACAGATAGCCGTAAGTGATGTAGTACGGCTTGGACTCTACAACTTTAACCTGTAGTCATACCAGGTGGATACGATCAGTGATATCCTGCAAACTCGGTGCGGCTCATTCTGCAGTACAGACGATGTCATGCTTTACAAGGTTCGTGCGTTTTTGTATTTTCTTTGACGGCTGCCGGACCCGCTTTGTGTAGGCTAAGGAAAGCGTACGGAGAGCTGTAGAGAGCCGGAATCCGCAGGAACGGCAAGGGTACCTAGGTGAATCATTGAGGTAGTTCCCTTGATTGACTTTCACCTTCGGAAACTGACCAAATGGCCAGGTTGTTCATGAAAGGCGCCCGTATCATGGAGTTCGATAAGCTACGGGAAATTATTGGTGACTACCAGCAGCTGGATTTCGCAAAAGGCGCGATCGAGCTTCCCTTACACTGCGCGGAAGCATTGGACAGCGATGGTCTTGGGAAGGAGTACTGGCAGACGGTTCCCTTGCCAGATCTCTCAAGACCACCTGATGGGCAAGGACGCAGTAACAATGCGCCCGACGACCTTCGAAGACCTGGCTGGGAGCGGCGTGTGCAATGCTATGACCTAATTCTGGACTCGTTAGAGACCTTTGAAAAGAAGGTCGTGAGTGGTGACGAGGTTACCGAACGAGTGCGGGCCCATGCCTATGAATTAGCATTCCTAAGCACCGACGAGATTTTTCACTCGCGATTATACGAGTGGCTGATTTCGAGAGGTCTAGCGGACGAGTTGCTTGAGGTACGCAAGCGTCAGCCTTTCCGAGTGCCTAAAACTCATTGCCATGCAGATGCGTCCGTCATACCTTCAAGCCTATCTCAAACGGGAGCCGAGGACACTCGACAAGTATCAACTTCTTTGGCAGTTCTATGTCAAAGACGGTCAACCCCTCCGCGCCGCCGAGGTACTTGCTGCCTTGGCAGAATCATCCGAGTACGTGCTGTCGATGGCTGCTGTTGTCATCTTTCTCAACCCTTTTTCAGATTCTCTTTATCTCTATCCCAACGGATAGAGTACTTGACACTCGCTGTCGGCAATGCAAAGTCCCATCCTGTGTCTGCGGGTGGTAAACATGAGTCTGCTATTGCCTTCCTGACTGACCTGGAGGAGAAATTGGACGTTTCTCAAGTGCAACTTGAGATATTCCACACACTGTCGCCTCGCCTTCAATCTCAACCGATTGATTCTGATTTGAGGGAGAAGGTAGAGTTGCTAGAAAGGGGCCTGTTTAGCATCACAGAAGTATGTGTTTCGATTCGCCTTGTGAGAGCTCGTTGGTTCATGGTCGTGACAGCTCTACCAAGTGTACGCTGAGCCGTATGACCTTTTGACGATCAAGCTGTTGGTTCTCCACGTGTCACAACATCAAGATGAAGCGCTTGTCAAGGACATCTGGAATCGCATATTCAACGAGAGTACGTTTTCGTTTCGTGGACCCAACAGGCTTTCGCGTTAAACGTCAGGACAGCTATGCAAGGTGTTCCACCTGCCGAAGCCATGGACTGTATCCAAGCAAAAATTGTCCCATTAGGTCAACGATTCCACGGCTCAGAATCGAGTTTTCCGTTCAGTTCGTATTGTAGTAACTTTTTCCGACTCTGTGGCGTCTGACGAATCCTCAATGACAGAACATATCGCCCGTCTATTGGTCGAGTTCCAGTTGGCCAATACCGATGCCGTACCACCGGGCTGGGTTGTCCGAGTGTTGGCTCGGTGTGGTATACCACATGTAGAGATTTGGGATGTATTTCATCAGATGTATGAGTCACAGGTGTGTGATTTGATGGTTACAAAATTCTACCGAGTCGGATTCTCACTTATTCTTGACAGGTTCCCCCGTTCAGTTCACAATCGGCTGTTCAAATACTCTCGGCCGCAATCTGCGTGCTCTTCCAGGATTGGCTGGAGGCGGAGAAGCACACTCCTGGCGAGTATTTCCCTGCAGATCGTATCGATTCTGCAGCAGAGCTGTACCTCCGGGAGTTGCAGGGAGGCGATGCCCAAAAGGCTACACGCGAGGGCTATGAGCGGGTTCGACGGGAGCTCAGGAGGTTTTGGTAGCCCATTTACACACGCGCGGTCAAGCGATGTCTAGACGATCTGATGGCGACCGACGATAATATAAGGCTTTCCCCCATCATGATGGAAGCAACTACAGATGCGGCCTACGCGGATGTAGACTATCATGAATTGACTTCGAGTATGCTCGCTTCGGCGCGCAATAAGACGCGTTTCGTCACCGATTCTGTAAATTTGTAGACCTGGTAGATGACCCTGAAGGAAAAAAAAACACCTATCAATGCGCGGAGACGCGAAATATCCGCGGTAGAGAAAGCTGGCCTTACCGTAACGCGCCAATCGCGAGAAGAAGGATGATAACCACCGCGGCGGTGTCTCGCGATCCACTGCTTCCCCTTCCCCGACTTCCCCGGGAGCGCGCAATCCACTGGATGGGACCGAGAAGGGGTAACGAGAACAGCATATGGATCAAGGACGCCGCGCCTACGACGGGTAAACCCAAGATGAAACGGCGAACAAAACGCCAAAGAAAACTGGGGTCTGATGTGACCTCCGGGCCAGCGCTGCTGCTGCCAGGTGCGGGCGAGGGGGTCAACAATAGATCAGGGTCGAAGATGCCACCGGTTTCATCTTGAATGATGCGTAGGGCGGCGCGAACGAGGTCACGCCCGACGGTGTATGGGTTGGTCCAGGACCAGTAGCCCCCGCCCATAGATATGTAGATGGAAGAACCACCGCCATATGAGGAATTATAAGATGGATCGTCCAACGAGGAGAGCAAGGCGGTTGCCAGAAAAGACGACGCATAGACTATTATCGTGAACAGGATTGTAGATAGAGTGGCGATCGCACCTGAAAGAGGGAGGTAGATGGGATCATTGCGGAATCGCAGAAAAAGAAAAAAAAAAGGGGGGGGTGTGGAGGGAGGGGTGTTTGGAATAATGGCACGAACCTGGGTTGGTGGCGAGGCCGACAATCTTGGTGCGAGCAAAGCGATAACGGTAGTGACATTGCGGACAAACGAAGAAGGCCGAGGCGTTTGCCGAGGTGTTCCTCCATCGCTGAAGACAAGCGAGGTGTACATGCTGCAAAAGGACAGTTAGGTTTTTTAGCGCGAGTTTGCGTGAGAGGTTGTAGAGAAGGGCTTGGCCTACATACGCTGACGGTGCCACTGCACAGACAGGGTCGAATGAGACGCCCGAGGTCGGGGTCTGGGCCGTCGAGGCATATCCTACATTGAGGCAAATTCTGCTGGTCGTCTGTGTCCGCTGCCGCGGGATGGTGAGACATGTAAGTACGATCGAAATGAGACTGTACTGCTGTATGTCCCTGATTGTTGTGTGTGTGCACGTATCGGCGTGCGTGCCGCGCTGTTGCTGCGTGCCACGTGTGAAAATCCGCGGCGTGGCGGTCGGCCTCCGACGGGTGTTACCCCGATTGGGAAACGCTCAGGGCATAAGCGGCGCGTGCGGTTTAAAGTTCAAACAGGAACAAATGTTGGGGGCCCGCTCTGAACCGTCGACCCGACAAGGGCAAGGTAAGTGACAATTAGGCTTTAGACCTGTGCTAAGCGCTGCTATGCTACGTACGGTCTACGGTAACTGTATAAACGGATGAACTAAACGGCAATATAAAAAAACTAAACGGCTCTACAGTACTTTCGGGCAAGAAATTATATCGGAAAAAAGATACTTGGGGGAGTCGGAGAGTTCTTTTTTGTTACTTGGGCGCTCAATGTCCTTTTGGGTCTAAACCTTCAACTTTCACATGTAGCAGCGAGAAAACGTGCTAGGCGGGAGCGCGGACGGCCATTGGCCGTCGTGAATGGCGGTCTCCCATTCGGTAGCGTGAGAACGGTAGAGGTCTAGCGCGGCACGGGCATTCTCCATCTGTTCGGCGCGCAACGGGCGAGTCACAGTCGCCAGGAGTAAGCTGGTGCCCTTTTTCAAAGTTAAAAATAGTGGTGACGCACGGGATTTTGTTGGCCCTCTTGGCACCTCCTGCCCATGAGGTGAAACGTCAGCGTCGGTAACCGAACCAGCTGAGTTGGCGATCGAAGGGCATTTCGAAATGGCTGGTATAGAGCAACGTCACGAGTGTTTACCGCTGGGTGCGGAATCCCTAGCACTAAAAAAAAAAAGTAAACGAAGCGACGGTTAAGGGCCGGTTGTGACAGACATCCTGAAACATGATGGCACGGCTACAGTACTCACCTGACAAGTCATTCCAAAGAGAGTGCCCAATGAGGACTTTATCTTTGATTATTTCGGCCACGCGATGCTGGACCTCGTCGAATTTCACAGCGTCGACTTTGTCGCAGAAAAGAGTTCGGCCGAGTCAGCGTCCACACAGCGAACGTTTTACTTTTTGGTACTCCTACCAGAACTGAGATGCGCTGGCGTTATGCCCGTTGTGGACGTGCGGTAGTCGGTTACTGCCATCGTCGGAACAACGTAGCAATCCAACAAGGTGGCGCCCCTGTAATTGCATATCGCGACGCGACTAAGTGTTGCATGCGCAAACATCAATAGCTAATTTCCCAGCGCCGCGGCAAGGGCAGAAGGAAGTCCATTAAACACTTACGCGACCATGGACGTATTGCCACCCGGACCCACACCGACGACGGTGCAGGACAGTGCGAGCACTTGATCAGCATTAGGAGAACCGTAGTTGGGGGCCATCTCGAGAGCAAGCCAATTAAAAGAGAGAGAAAAGTATAAAGAAAAAGAAAGAAAAAGGAGGCGAGGATGAGTGAAAGATCAGTCTCGTGCGCCGACATTTAAGCATTGTGGATTGAATGACGACGGAGCATATCTCGTCATGTTTAGCGCGGCACGCTAGGGTTGACATTCCCGTTTGCAAAAAAAAAATTAAAATTAAAATTTGCGATTCAGGGCGGGCGAGCTTGCACCTCCCTGGGCCGAACGAGCCAAGGCAAAAAGGAGCTGTCGGGGGAGGCACTTTTGACAACAGATGACGCAGGAGAGAAGGATTGGCACCGCGCGGATTACAGAACGACCCAGATTTAATCTATTCGGTTTTTTTTTTCTTTTGTTCTAAGCCCGCGGCAGCAAGCTACGGTGAGTTACGAGTGGATGTACGAAGCCCCGTCCGGTGGGGCACCATCATCGATTAGAGTGGAGATCGAAACCAATAAATCTGACCCGTTGACACGTCACGAGGGATCTACAGGAGGGAAGAAGATGGAATTTAGGCCAAGATCTCCTCTTATCGAGGGTGCGGTTACTTGGAGTGGACACGGAGATAGTTCAGAAACTCGGGACACGACACGTCGTCAAGTGGAGCGGGCAGATAAGCCTGAGTGACACAGAGCGAATCAAATCAAAGTGTATGTGGCGTGGCCTCATGTCGAGTGTTATTGTCTTGTCGGACACCCTTTGAAACGGGTGGGCTGAGCGGAGAAACGAGGCAAAAGGAAGAAAAGAGGGGATCACAACAAGACTGGAAGAATCGTGGAGAGAAGCTCCCAAACTGAAACTGTTCGAAATTGAGATTTAGGGATCGGCTATCGATTACCCGTCTCTACGTAAATTACAAGCGCCTTTTCGCTTTTTCAACACCCTCGACGCTCGACGCAGCAGCCGATCTACGAGGAACACCTCCGTCCCGGCTTTCGCGAGCCGCAGCTCCGGGCGTCGCGTCAGGCTTCGCCTTTTGGGGACTCCACCATCCACCACCTCGCGCTCGAGACTCCACATCCACCAAACCTTCCGACGTGTCTCTGCACAAGTCATCCACTTTCTGATCAGGTCCACCCGCTTCTCCTTCACCGCCAACGCCAACAATCGTCTTTCCACTCCAGGACTGACGACGGAATTGCCCCATTGGCGGCGAAACCATCCAACGAGCTTGTCACCAATGATCCCGCACCGCTTCGCCCCTTTCAAGTGTCCCAGTAAGAGGAAAAGTGTAGTGCTGTTGGGTTCCAACTCGGGACACAGCGCACGGAAACCTCGTAGATCCCGAAGTGCGCGATAAAACGTCGTGAGGGACTGTCCTCCTGGCTCCGCAGCCACGTGCAAATGTACCAGTCGTAGAGCTAAACCCTTGGGTTCCAATGTAATGAACTGAGCGGTCACTTTTCGAGCGGCCTCCCGCTCCTTCATTCGCAATAGCGCCGCCACGGACGCGTACACGGCTTGCGGTGGGGGGGTGTCCGTTGATGCTACCCCGAGTGTTGGCAGCAGCCGCATCACCTGACGGTAACGGATGAGGTTGTGCATCCCAGGATCGCACTTATGCTGCAGGCCCCGGAATGCTCTACGCTTGATAGTGCCCAAAAGTTCGGCCCAAACGGTGACAGGGACACCGTCCGAAACAAAGGGGAAACGCGGAGGACCTTTTGGTAGGTTGAGCACGAGATCGTACGCCTCGGGCCAACGTCCTTCGCGAACCAGGAGTCGTACGCAGAGTTTCCACGTCGTTTGATCCTCTGGGATACGGGACGCACGCATAGATCGTAATAACGCATGAGCGGTACCAAATGCCGAATGTCGAATAGCCAGCCGAAGGAGAAAATTGTAGGACCGGGAAGATTGCACGTCTGGAAATGCATCGTGGTATGCCACGAGGTATTGGACAGATGTATGAGGGGACGAGGTATAGAGATGATGGAGTCGTTGAGCTAACGAATCTTCACGATTGCAAATGCTCAATCCCGTGACTGGATGCCGCGGGGTGTCATGAATCTTGGGTGGTATTGATTGTGGGTCATCATCGAGAGCTGTCGAGGGGGATACAATGTGATCTAGGACGTCAACTCGAGAATCCGTGGGAGCTGAATTCGCGGTATCGCTGGTGACCGCGGTCTGCATTGGACCACGGCGCAACGGCTGGAATCGTCGACTGTTCTGACTAAGGGGCGGACGCTTCTTGGGACCCCCTTCAAGGGAGAACGAAGGAAAACTATTAAAGACGGGAAGAAGGGGAGCAGATTCCGCCTGGGCCCGTGACGAGTAATGGCGCAAGAATCTACGTCGCGCCGATAAATTGCTAAGGGATCGCAGAGGGGAAGAAAATTTAGAATGCCTGGAGGTGCTCTGAGAAACGGAGGATACGGCCATCCAGAATAGTACGCACCATTGGCAGTTTATTGGGTCGAAACCCTTCTGCGAAGTTGCGTCGGTGCTTGGCCCCACATTCGAGGAGTTAGCTGGGCCCCTACCGTGCCGAACGCGTGAGTATGCTCGGGCTGCTGCTTCCTGGAAAATATGCAGGGGGGAGTGATGGGATCCTGCCAAACGAGCAACATGGTTGACCATACACCGTCACGGTATCCTAAGTGGTGTGCGCCTTGTTGAGTCCGCTTAGGTGAAGAACGTGACAGGGTGTGACGCGGAACGATGACTTGTCCAGCCTCATGCCGTTCAGAACCAGTGGGAAACACTGCTTTTAATGCTATCAATACATAATAATCCGTGTGGCCTAATCAAAACAGCTATGGGATCGTAATCATCATGTAGTAGTAAATAACAAAGGAAAGGAGTGCGATATTATCAGCGAATGCAATTAGAACTGTAGGCACGAAATGCATGAGTGGTCGACCAGTCCTCAGTCCTCCATCATCGTTTGGCCAACTCGTCCAACCAACCACCCTACCTTCACTATCCAATTGTCCCTTATCTCACGCAGGGCCTCAAGCCCATTTCCCTTGACATCGGCAAACCCGTCGAGAACACGTTCCCAGCCACGCACCGTTTCCTCACCAAACATGCCAGCTCGCCCATTGACGACTTCGTCCACGTGTTCTACCCATGCCTTCCATTCGTCCAGCAATCGCGAGAGAATCATGGGGACTAGAGTGGCTTGTGTGAGTGATGGCTGTGCGAGAATCTGGGAAGTAAGGGATTGTAGGAAAAGGAAGGTTTCGTTTGGGGGGCATCTATCACGACGCGTAGGTTGAGGAGTGTCGGAGGAATGGAGACTCGAGTCGAAGGTCCTTTGCGAGAAATATGGGAGGTATGACTGGAATGATGCAGCAAAATCGTTGATGTGAGGCCGCAGTCTAGATACAATGTATTCTTCCCGCATGCCGCCAGTGGTATCGGAGAAAGAATTTGGACTGAGACCGAAGGTCTGTTGAGGGACATGGCTACCAAATCCAAGCGAAGAAGGCGAATGAGACATGGGTCTTCCAAGGGAGCTAGACCCAAAACCGAAGCCGAGAGTTGAAGTGAGTGAAATTTGGGACGGCGGGTGATTGGAGTACGGATATGCATCACGAAGCCTCTTGGCAGATTGCGTAAGAGCTTGTAATGCGGTATCTAATGAAGGCCGCGGGATTAAAGAAAGGATGACGGGCTTCAACGCCGGTTGAAGTTGAATCAGTGAGTTAAGAAGAGGGAGTAAGGATTGGGTTGGGAGGCTCGCTAGGCAAGGGTTCAATTTTTTTGGATGAATGAGCGTGTCATTTCACTAACCTAGTAAGACTCCAACATCCACATCTTGATTCTCTACGCTCGAATTGGAGTGTTCTTTGGGAGTCTTTTCTCCCTTGGGCCCTTGCGCAAACGTTGCGCTGGTTCGTGCGCGTTTGGGTGTAGCACGTCTAGGACGTTCGGGAGTTGGGCTCCTTTCCATCGCAACGTCTCTTGCCCCAGAGCCATGGCCAGATGACATGTCTGCTTGCTCGTCGTCTTGCTCGAAGCGCCTTTTGAGAGTCCGGGAGGGGTTGATGGCGGAGGTGGGTGGCTGGGGGACGTTCGTGTGGGCATGAGGAGACAAACCGACGAGTGAAGATGGCATGGATAAGGTGAGACCAAAGGCCATTTGAGGGTGGCCAAGTGAGCTGGAATGGAAATCTATTTGCGGGTGGGGTTGAACGACGTTGGCCATTGTCAAAAGGGTAACGTCGTGGTCGCTGTCTGGGAGAGTCTCGTAAGTTGTCGCCTCATTCCGTGTTCGGTCAGACCACCTGCCCGAGGCACGCGAGACTCACGTGGCTTTCCTGGCCCGACTGTTAATCTCCGGCGCGTTTTCGGAACCGGAAATTTCACACACTAGTTTCTGACATCCGTCATCCGCGTACTGTACATGTTCCATCTGCGTGCTAACCCTTCCCTCCCTTACTTGTCACCGCGCGATGGTCCAGATCGTTGTTGGAGATTTTCACCGCTCAACCACTCGGGGCCCGTAGATTCCGAGCGCCTACTAGACAGATTTTAAATATTCATGGCCACCGTCACGACCAGTGCCACATGCAGGAGGCACGGGCCAAGCCTGATTCGGAAACCGTACTAGTGTTATCGCGTGCCGATACTCGTTGCCGGCTGGAGGGACGGCCCGTCCAGTGGAGTCACAGTCATACGGATGCGCGGCGCGTGCGTGGGATGATGAGCGATTTGCTTATGACCGGGTGCCGATCGCCACTGTTACTGTATGGTGAAAGAGTCCGAGGGCATTGCGTTTGGGGTAATGTCATTCACCCGCGGATTCCGAGCTGCTGCGGATTGTTGATGCCAAGTCCGCAAAGGCCTGCCTGCCTCACAGCATTGCACAGTCCTCATCTGGTCGACCGTACCATAGTTGTAGAAATTCAATGCAGTTCTTAAGCAGTTGTCTAGATCTTACTCTAATTGCTGGTGACCTTTTTGAGCGAACATCGCAGAGTGCTGCGGGAAATTACCCAGCCTACGCATGTGGCGTCGGACGGCAGTGCGGCCGCGGCCACATTGCACTGCATTGTGAGCCTTGTGGCGAACAGCCCATCAATTTTCCTTGGGTTTCGAGCTTTCTTTATATTCTATCCTTGACCACCACCAACCATCCTCATACAACCAACAGGATGACCTCGCCCGTCCCCCTCAGACCCTATAATCAGCATAGATTGTCAGAAGACTATACCGACTCTACCTTCGTGCCGTCGACGTCGAAAAGTGGCACCCCATTACACGATGAGGCGGAATATGACCCTTACACGGACACGTCGCACTTAGAAGCCTCAACAGCCTTCGAAGACTCAGCGAAAGATGGCATGCACAAACCGAGCCTTAGCTACGGCTCGAAAGAACTAGGCAAGTGGCCTCAAGCAATTCTCCGATATCATTTGTCTGAGACCTTCTAGATGAACTGAACGACCTTCCCGCAACGCCTGAGGTCATTGCCAGTGACAAAAGGCCATTGCTCACCCGGTGGTTCGATCCTGGAAAGTATCCCCTACAGCAGCGGATCGAGGACAAGAAACGCGGCATCGGTCGTCAGAGATACCCGTTTGTAGGTACGTGCAAGTGCCAGTCATCCGTTGCACCCGAATTTGACATGTTTATAGTGTGGATACTTACGGTGGTCATGGTCGCCGTCTTTATTTACGAATTGGTGGTGAATGCTCAGGCACAGGGCAGCCCTGTTTCATTTCATGTGGGTCGGTCTCCTGGACCTCGCTGGTAGATCCTCAACCCCAATTTAAAATACAGCCCGTCGTCAACCCAATGTTAGGGCCTTCCGGAAGTGCTCTGATTAGGGTTGGCTCTCGCTTTCCGCCGTGCATGAAGACCGTTCTTGCCGTGCCAGTAACACTACAGCTGCCATGTGCGCTAGTCCCCGCTTTCCGGTTCCGCGGCTTATGTTGAACACTCGAATCCTCTGCCAGGTCTTAATGACACTGCCAACCCACCAGATCGACTTTGTACTGTCGAGGAACTCTGTCGTCCCGGAGGCTTCCGTGGTAAGGAGCCCGATCAATGGTGGAGGTACGCCTACAACTACTTTCGAGTCTCGGCTATACTCATCATGTGCAGATTCATCACTCCCATCTTCTTGCACGCTGGCTTCGTGCACATCATATTGAACATGCTGGCACAGCTTACAGCCGCGGCACAAGTAAGCACTGTGGCTCAAACACTCCGGCCGGATCATTGACTGTCCATCCATTTTAGATTGAACGAGAAATGGGGTCTGGTGGCTTCTTCATCTTGTATTTCGCTGCAGGAATTTTTGGGTAAGTAAATTACTTGCCCGTGCTATCAGCACTCATCGTGTTTCAGCAACGTTCTTGGTGGCAACTTTTCCCTCGTGGGTATACCCTCTGTCGGAGCCAGCGGTGCCATTTTCGGGACTATAGCAGTAAGACTAGGTGCAACTCGTGGGTGACTCGTCGCTGACTCGTCGCAGGTTACATGGGTAGATCTCTTCGCGCACTGGAAAATTATTTACAGACCAGGAAGAAGGGTACGCCTTCCATCTCACAAATGAAATATCCGTGAAATGACCCTTGTCTAGCTGTTCTGGATGCTACTTGAACTTATCATCGGTGTAGCCATCGGTTATATCCCCTGTAAGTTGGTCCCATTCCCTTTTTTTGTTTACGCGCGCTCATCTATGACAGACGTGGATAATTTCGGTTAGGATAATAGCTCCTGAAGATGGTCCAATGTACTAATAAAACGTCTAGCACATCTCGGTGGTTTTCTTATGGGGCTCTTGGTTGGAACAACCTTCTATCCCGTCATCAGCATGACAAGGCGGCACAAGCTGATCATGTGGGGATTCCGTCTTGCTGCCATACCTCTGGCCATCATTCTATATGTTGTACTGGTTCGAAACTTCTACACCTCGGATCCCTACGCAGGTAAGCCCTTACGCCCCAGTTACTCGTATATCCTTATGACACTGGTTCGTAGCATGTAATTGGTGTCGATACCTGTCGTGCATCCCCAGGTCTGGTAACAACTATTGTAAAGGGTATGTATATCGCACGTTCATCCGGGTATGCAAATTTACATGCTTTCCATTTATAGAACCGGGATTACCTCCTCCAATGGCACATCGATATAGAGTTTTCATTTTAAACACCTTGGACTATTGTCTTTATCCAATCGGACATGTAGCGACTATGTACTACACTTCGGACTAGCATCGTTCAGTACCACTCGCCACTCGTGTTACGTCGTAGTACATTACGGCTGTCGGCCCCATCACTTTCCCTTATTTAATTTGTATGGCCTTGAGACCTGTCACGATATCATTCAACACGCATTTCTGGATTTTTATGACCAGTACAAGCTTTAACAAAACAAAAAAATACCAACTCCAAGTGATACTGCGATCTTCTCGGTCTTTCCATCCTGTCATCCAGAAATTTCTGAGCTGCTTCAATGCCTCCTATAGGTGATTTCCGAGTTTTATATCCTCGTGTACAAATGGAATGCCGGGCGGTATCTTTGATCGATAGTACCAATACGCGCCGTCGACGCCTCAGAAGGGAGGAGCGTACAAAACCGTCAAATTTTCATCTCGGAACGCACCAAAACGACTCGTGCATTTTGGGGTGGTTTCCTTGTTAGCTCGATATCGAGAAGGAAGTAGTCGGTTTCCTTCAAGCGGGAGGGGGAGGGGAAGTCGGTCAGGGAGCGGGCGGTGCTGCAATGATACCTTGGCCGTGGTGTGGGTGTGCCCTAGCTGAAAGATCTTCACGTCAATGACCATCGATCCCCAGTTCGCGAAGCTGGAGTTCGCTTCTATGCCCGGCGGAATACCCTGATTTGTTCTTATTTCGAGTGTCGCGACGCACGAACGGAGGTCATGCACAACTTCAGTTACGTTTAGTCCCCATGCAGCATGCAGCGATCCTTTAAATGGAAAAATGGGGGGATATTAGAAGGGCAGAAGAACAACAACGTAGGTGCATCGAAGAAACCGGGCCAGGTCGTCGTCGGTATCCAACTCCACCTGTCAGAGTGGCTTGTGATTGACGTACTGCAGAGAGCATCGACCCGAGCATGGGGTCGAACGAACGTCAGCAAGGTCGTGCGGGTAGTCAAGAATCAACGAGTAACCATCGTGGACATGTTCATTTATGGGACGTCTTCTTGATTTAATATGAGCGATATATCCGGCTCTGACCTGGAACCATCGTCAGCTTGCTTGGCGCCGCTAGGCCGACCTCGATTGTCGCTCTGGCCGATGAGCGAGCCGTCGACTAGGTCCTTGAGCAATACCTACCTTGCGGAGACGGGTCGCACATGGCAGATAGGTCATTCTAGGAAATTCTCGGGGTCGAAACGAGGGCGCAATTACCCTAACCGTTGAATGTCGCAGATCGAACGTGTGAATGGATCTACGGAATATGGTCCCCAAGATTCGAACGGGAACGGGGGTTGGAGATAACATTGAATTGGGGATATACATACCCCTGTTATCGGTGCACGCACGGAGAGTGATCGGAAATCACAAGCTTTGTATGAATAGGCGGGTCGTTGGGAAAGATGCACGCGATCCCCGCCCGCGATGACAGCGGATGAATCGTAGCCCTCAAATGGGAGGTCCGTCGGAGAGGGGGAGGGGGTTCCTATGCTAATATTAAACTTCTGGCGCATTTTCATTTGCCGGATGAATGAACTCACAGCAGGTCTGGACCAGTGGAACTTCATGCCGCCGGTTGTCGCACGAGATGACAAAGTGGATCCAGGCTTTCAAAAAAAAAAAAAAGGGTAACTCAACCAAGTCGTGTTGTGAGAAGCAGAAAATTTTGAGACGAAGAGCTTCGTCGTTCGTCCTGAATGATACCATATCCTGTGATTGGACCAACCAGGTCTCACCCTACTCACGACGGGGCATGCGTGTGTATCTCGCATCCCTCCCGTTTCCTTTTTGCCACAGCCGTCCATTTCATAATGTTGAGCGAATTGCACCGCGTAGCGGCAGAATGTTCCCTCGGCGAATGACAATTGAAGGAGGTATTATTGGCGGCTTGGGAGTACTGAAGCATGCGGCAAGTTGCTATTTCCTTGTCATCGCGATCTACCTTGCTCCTCAAGCTATGAAAACAACAAGTTACTTAGGCGCGAGGCGGATGCGACGGGATTGGTGGGCTCGCGAACCGCGAATGCGAGACGAAGAACGTCGAAGGACTCCGACCGACGGGCAGTTGAGATGCAAACGGCTATTGCATAGCTAGACGAGCTGTCCGCTCCGTCCTAGTCCTACAGTCGAACACTGACCGCGCGGCGGCACTGATGTCAGCGTCACCTCAGTAGCGTCCGAGTTTCCGAGAAAACCCGATGCAGAAACAACAGCCGACAATTGCGGGATCCCTCTATTCCCGCCCAGTCCACGGAGAAGGGTCACGCAGGAGTCGGGGAAAGAAAGGGGAATACAATTGCATTGGTTGCTATCTATGTGTACTTTAATCAGCGTCCATGCTAATCGTCGATGCGTGCTGAGATGGGGTGATACAGGTAGTTCCATGAGGTAAGTAACAAAAGGTAGGATGTAAGACGCACAGTCCCAAGGAGTCCCGCTAGTCCCGTCTACTCTCGGCCTTCGTTCTTATCGATGGCCTCCGGGTGAGTGGGGTGACCCGGCGAATCGTGGAGGTAGCAGCGACGTCGCCCTCTCGGTCATTGGAACCCGAAGGGGGCTCTTCACCTCCCGACTCGTCCTCTTGTTGTGCCTGCATATCGACATGGCGGACCCACCGTGCGTGCGACCCTGCGCCGTCCACCCACTGCAGAATATCTAAACTGGTATCTCGGAGACGTTTGGTCGTTGTTCGCCAAGGCAAGCTTCCGGCACTCCTTTTACTCGCCCGACTGTCACAACGGCTATCCGAAACCCCGTTTACAACGTCCTCGTCCCACCAAAACGTTGGCATCTTCGGCGCGGCAGAAAGCAGGACCGGATCTGATGGGAGAAGAAGAGGGAGCATGTATCGCGAGTCTAAGAACTCTCCTAGAACCTCTGGTGGTCGGACTGGTTCCCAGGAAGCTGCGTCTTGCTCTCGATCGAAGAGGAGGTCAATGTTGTGAGGTGTGGTTGACGCCTCCGTGGAAACAGAACCAGCGGAGGAGACAGCGTGCGCGCTGACATTGTCATTTAAAATCGAGGATGCATCGTCTTGATCATAATCCTCCATCTAGAGCACCAAATTATCGGGTTAAGGTGCGATTTTGTCGCAGTGGATGACATTACCTCCTTCCTGAGCGCTTCCACTCCCAACTTTACTCTCTGACGCTCCCAATCTTTTTGAAGCTGCGCAAGGTATTGGATACATTCTTCTGTCATGCGACCTTCTTGAATTTCGTATTTGTAGTCTTTCACAGCGCGCCGCATCTAGCCGACGACCCTCAGTGAATGCTCAAAACTCATCTGGGTAAACGACTTACGTGTAAAGGGTTCAAGTGCTTCAGGGTCTGGATTGTTGCCACCAAGTTTGAAAACTCCGTGATAGAGGACAAGCACTATTGAAGCGGCATTGAGCGTGGCCACAAGAAGGTCTCACTGCGCAGCGAACCTGTAGCCAATTCAACAGGTCTCTCACTGGGGCTAGGTGGGACAAGACGCCACGGGGAAGATTGGCTGTTTCTACCCATTCTTCCAAAGCGCTCAGGTTCATTCCAATCCGAATGGCTCGGGACCTTGACACAATGTCAACTAAGAATCGTCTGAAATGCCTAGGCCGCACACACCGACACAGATATTTCTTGCGGGACACCATCCTGTTGAATATTTCACCTACACACCGGTTTCAGGGAAGTATTCGAAGACATAGATGAGAACTCACACGCTATCCAGTAAAACACTTGTGACCACATTTGTGTGATTAGGGCGGGATTCATTCCAGAAAGTATTAGGAATGACTGTAGAGCATCAAACACTAAAATAATGCTAGCGGGGTTAGGTTTCGTTTCTTGTGACGGCAGGTCATTAAATATCGACTGCAATGGAGTGTTGGCACCACGGCCCTTCGAAAGACTCTGCTTTAAAGATGCAAAGCCTCGGTGACTGGATGGCGGGGATGATGGAATGGGGGAGGACGACCGAGTTGGAAGGCTGGGTGAACTAATGATTCCGTTCTTTGCTGATCGAGCAACTGCGGGATTGGATGTAGGCTTCTTCTTCGGCGTTAATGAGCGGAAGAAAGACCATTCCGATTCAAACTGGATACCATCAAACTCGGAGGGAAGTGGAGAATGGTCCAGGATAGCAGGGTCGAGAAGCCGGTCGATTCTCCGTTCCACATAGCGTATGACGAACACTGCAATCAGCTCGAACGAGTCCAAGTCATGGAGGATCGTGAGGCTTAAGGTGCGCACCGAAGACAGAGTTGATGACCTCCTCAATGAGAACGAATGACCCAAGCAACTCGCAGGCCTCATTGATTGAATTATCACAGCGCATGAGATGTAACCATATAGTGGTGTTATATAGCCAGAATACGAGGCAGGTGAGATCTTCTGATCGACTCTAATCATGCATTAGCGAAAAAAACGAAAGTTCAAGGAATTCCCTCACAAAAAACGTCTCTTCAATCGCATCCGTGGCGCCAAGTATGAGATCCTCAAGCCATGAGCTATCGCATGTGAGGCAAGCAAAACGAGCGAGCATATACAACACATTGGCGGGCTCTGAATTCCGCATAGATGGGGTAAAGTTGATTATTAACGATTGGAATATCTCCGGGAGCGCAGGAGGGGAGAATACGAGCATGTTGGAGTACTGTAATGAGGGGGTCTTTCTGGCCATTAGCTAGCCAACCAACGAGTGCATGAAGTGCACCACTCACAAGGAGGGCTTCTTCCCCTTCGCTTCCATCCTCGTCAGACTCCGAGACGGTAGTTTGCCATTCGTCATCACCCCACCATTGAGGCGCAATCGGGAGCACCTTCCCGACATTCTCGCGAACCCGTTCTCGTCGGCGCTTCCGCTCCGCTCTTCGCTCTAGCTGTCGACGCTGTTCTTCCATTCTACCCCCTGTCCAACCCTCGCCGCGCATTGCTTCTCCAAGGAGCAGGGCAACGTCTTGCCTCCCAGGCATTGTGGAATGCGCCGTGACGATGTCTAGCGGGGTCAACCCCTTCCGTGTCTCGGCGAACGGCGAGCAACCATGGGTTAGCAGGAATGAAACGAGGGTCGGTGGTGATGCCAGAGCCGCATGGTGCAGCGCAGTCCAGCCGGCTGCGTGGGTGTTAGCGAAGTTGAAAAGGGCAAAAACTTGAGCTCACCGTTATCCCGATGATTGACATTGGCACCCTCTGAGACTAGCAGACGTATGCATTCCTCCCTCTCCACGTCACGGTCAGACTCGAGACCAAAGCCGAATATTGTGAGGCTTATCAGACCGAGACCATCTTCGTCGCTGCTGCCAAGATCGACAAACGCCTGCGCTTGGGGATCTGCGAAGAGGAATGACAGTAAGGGGAGATCACCAAAGAGACACGCGCGACCAAGGGAATGTGAGATAAGTTCCACCCTCTGGGTTGGGTCGAGGCCAGAGTACGGTTCGAGAAGTGGAGTGAGGGTAGATGGGCTCGGATAAATTGGGTGAAGGTCGGGATCGGGTGTGAAGTCTATTGGAGGATGTGAAGGGGGTGTCATACGTTCGGCGTTGCACTGCCTGGCCGGAGACTACAATGGGGGTTGCACGTTCGTTCCAATGGCCGAATGGGATTCAGAACGAAATATATATAAACTGCTGAGTGTTGAATCAGACGGGCGGTTGGCCGGCGGGTTGACCTCGCGACCTGATCATGGCCAGAAAGGAAATACCGCGTGCTCTGGTTGATTAACTAACAACATCACTCCCTTACATTTACGCAATGCCTCCGACAAAACGGCAAAAACGAACTCATGAAACTCATATAGAAAAGGCCGAAAGCTCCGGGTCAGAAAGCCAGGACGAGGACGGGCTGTCCGCGTCAGAGATGTCAAGCTCCGTAGAAGGGAGACAATCACCCGATACTGAGGACGAGATCGCTGGAGCGAGACTTGCGAAATCTAAGAAGACTCTCAAACGAAAACATCGTGCTACGGACCCATCCAATTTTAGTGCAACTCTTCAATCGCTACTCGAGACTGATGCGCCGTCTGGATTGCCCCTTTCTCTCAAGCCCTCGGCTGCACGACGACGCAATGAGGAGAAAAACGAGCTTAAGGCCAAGAAGCTTCTCAAGGGCGAGAGGAAGAGCAAAGAGCAAGTAGGTCGGATCAAGGACGTCATCGGAGGCTGGGGGGCGGAAGGTGAGAGGACCCTGCGTAAGGTGGCGCAGAGAGGTGGTGAGAGCTGGTCTTATTATCGTCCACTGTACCCTCACTGAAGAATACAACCACCAAGTTGTCAAACTGTTTAATGCCATACAACAGTCTCAGGCAAGCGCCGCTGTTGCCGAAAATGAATTGAAGGATTCCCGAGGGTCTGGCAAGCCGACACTGCCTGCTCCATCCTTTGACAAAAAATCAAAAACAAGGAAGGGAAAGAACAAGGACAACCCGCTAGGTCGAGGAAAAGAATGTAAGCGAGGCTGCATGCGTCACACCACCATGGATTTACACCATTTCTGTATTCTAGCGCTAGACAAGGATAACTTTATGGATATGATTCGCTCTGGGGGCATAGTGTCCAGGTTGTAGTAATGAACTGGCAGTGATAGTCTACCGTAGTACCAGTACTACTGTAGTGCTGTATATGCACGGGTTATTGGGTCAATTGACCTACCCTTAAGTGAAACCCGCGTCCTGTTCACGACGGTCATGCTGTTCTACACGACAGCCATGGTTCGTTTATGCCAATTCTTTTCACCTCGGTGCTCTCATCCGCGTCTCTCCTCTATAGTCTACTTCAAAAGCCATCATCCCGAAAGATGAGTGGAATCGTCGATTGGAAGAGGTGGTCGTCTCTAAATCGTGAGCATATATATATCTTCACATCCTGTGTCTGTTTGTGATGAACCATATATTGGGAATCTCGCCGAGGGTCACCACTGACGAGATAACAAAATTTTTGCATGTATTATCTGAACTACAGCTCTCTTTGGTCCTTCTCTATCTCC
>Ga0307512_10000463_pt1 | contig 59432 bp, 58 predicted proteins | sample 14_EM_MG_FD_200267 | JGI IMG/M metagenome (GOLD analysis project Ga0307512, IMG submission 200267) | Populus trichocarpa ectomycorrhiza microbial communities from riparian zone in the Pacific Northwest, United States - 14_EM | ecosystem: Host-associated > Plants > Roots > Unclassified | place... | reverse complement strand
GCGAGTCAATTGACCATCCCCGATACGGCAGGTACGAGTCCCGATCCGGCGGGTAATAACACCGATACGAGGTCTTCTAAACCCAATCAGGCAAGTCGTACTCCTGATTTCTCATAGCCGCTCGTATCCTCCATATTGTTCGCATCTTCATACCCACTCTCTCCCTTTCTCGTCCACAACTCTACCATCATTGCAAGAACACAAAGTTAAGTCATCCCTCTCCATCTCTCCATGCCATCATCATGAGTTAACACTGAGTGCAGCATACACCGAATACAGCATACACCTAAGATTGTCTGTCGTCCCTTCATTCTCACGATTTCGAGTTGACCCCTGAACGTAGCTTCAGCTTCCGGCATACCTCCCTACCGATCGACCGCCACCAGCGAGTTCTCCATAAGAGCTTCACAGGTAAAGTCACTTTGTCACATTTCCACGGTTGCGAGTTGACTAACTGATGAATTGAGTCCCGGTGTGCCGTCCATCGACCGCTTCCAAGTACTCGTCCAATCACGCTTGATCACGACCTCCAAGTGTATCTCCAAACTCGCTCGATCACAGCCTCCAAGTGCATCTCTAAACTCGCTCGATCACGGCCTTCAAGTGTATCTCCAGACTCGCTCGATTACGGCCTCAAAGTGTATCTCCAAACTGGCTCGATTACGGCCTCCACACGTGCATCTCCAAACTTGCTCAATCACGATTTCGGAGTGCATCTCTAAGCTCACTCGATCACGGCCTCCAAGCGTATCTCTAAACTCGCTCGATCACGGCCTCGGAGTGTATCTCTGAGTTCACTCGAACTCGGCCTCCAAGTGCATCTCCAAACTCGCTCAGTCACGGCCTCCAAGTGCATCTCAGAGTTTACTCAATCTCGGTCTCCAATTGCATCTCCAAACTCACTCAATCACGGCCTCGGAGTGTATCTCTGAGTTCACTCTAACGTCATCTTCAGGCGCACCTCGAATTGCTGACAATCACCGCGTGCTGGCAGTCCAGATATACTGTGTGTAGATAGGTAGCTATATAGATATATAGATATATAGATACATAGATGAGAATACAAACTGAATGCATAAGTTTTGAAAATTGTTGAACAATAAGTAGTAGCTATGATTTAACATCGCCAGGCGTTGTGTAAACGGCTTCAGCATAACAGCAGCCCCTGCGAAGAGTGTAACACATGAGTCCTGCTGATGGTGCGTAAACGTCACCACAAAGTAAAGGAGGTATGTATGCAATGCGACGGGTAGCGTGTAATTCTCCGTCAGAGGGTACGAGGTTCCGTCAGAACCATCACAGCCGTCCGGAACACCCGGGTGTTTCTGACGAAAACTAGAGTTGTTGCTGATGTCCACAGGCCGTCTCCTCGGTGAAGATAGATTACATTTCCCCGTCGAACAAACAAATGTCGGAAAACTCCTCGACGGGTTTTACTCCGGTATTCAGATATCTCAGCAGCATGTAATCAACAGCTTCAAGTTCGCAGAATCGAAGAACCACTTGGTAAGTGTGGGTTGAATGGTACTCTTCCAAAGTGTAAAGCAGATTGCCGAAAGTCTGGACAATTTGTGGTAGTGCGTACTCGGATGGTTTATACCTGTGACCAGGCATACAAGGGGTAATCACGAATGTGAATTACAGAAGTAATCGGGAAAGTGTTTTTTGATAATAGATAGAATTCTTAATAATATTTTAAGAACATCTTCGGTGCTCTGTGTTGAATGTTTGTCCTGCTGCTTGCCTTCATCAATTCCCTCGCGACAATGCTGTCTCTCTATAGCAACATCCTAAGCCCCCACGCCTAGCTGCAATACCCACAACAATTTACCCTCATCGTCGATGTGCTTGTGCAATGTGGTTTGAAAGCATCACGCTCCTGAGAATCAGGCCAACCATCGCATGAAAAGACGGACTCAATTTCGACTCCGCGCATCCGTATCAGTCGGTAGTTGGACCTTCCAGCAACCAAGTTGATGAAGCTTATCACCTCTCAAATCCCTCATCTGGATGGGTTATTTAATTGCGTCATACATTTAATTGGCGACCTACTGGTACTATGCCAACATGGATTATTGATGCGTAAACTCGTATCCGATTCATGGTTACATTGCAATCCAGACTAATCAAACTAATAAATAGTGTTTGCTCTAGGCTCTAAGCGTACGTCATTAATCCCTCAGTTACATCATGCTAAGATCGAGACTGTTCTCCAACGGGAAAGTGCTCCGCTGTTTCCTAGCCTGTTTCAGGTGGGAGCCAAGAGTCCTCGTTATCGCATATTGACTATCAACTGCCGTGCGTAACAAATACGCATGCCCCTCAAAGAATCTGGGTGTGAACCAACTACCTCTACTTCGCGCAACTAATATGAACTCCGCTAAAGAGCGCAATACTGACCACTCGAATGATACATGCATAGTTGTCATGCATATCGTGGATATGTATGCATCTTGTAATCATAAGCAAGTATCATTATTGCTACTTGGAGACAACCCGTAACATCACTCCCTTCTCCAAGACCGGTGGCCTCAATGGTGCTCCGTCAAACAAATTAAAGCAACATAACAATGCAACACCCGCAATTCCAATACACAAAATTAAACACCTATTTACTTTTGCAATATCTTTCTCTTCTTTCCGCTAGTAAACCTTCTGTCTTCTTCTACAATTGGATTTTTCTTATAATAATCCTCGAGCAATTTCAAATTGCTCTCTGCTCTTGTATCAAATGTTTCCCACATATTTTCTTCATGCGCAAAGTCCATCCATTCAACCAAAAACACATGATGTCATGAATTATCGTCTGAAGGTCCACTGGCAATTATAAATTCCATCACCCAGTCGTTACCATCGGCCTAAACCTCTTGTAGTTGTTTCTTAGTGTCTGTTCCCTTTTATCGTTCGAATAAATCGATGTTGAATACTTAATGAATTTTCCAAGCATGGGGTAGCTTAAGTGTGGGGTACATGAGATTGCTCCCTACTGAAACAACTTCAAAAGATCCTAACATCCTATCTTCGAGTTTCTTGCACCCGTGCTTTGCTCAAATATTTCTCCCATTAAGCATAACGAATTCTCCCTGCTTAAATGGTTCAATCGATTTCCGTTTCTTATTGTAATATTTCTTCACTCTTAGAACCGATTCTTCCGGTCTCTCTCTCAGCTTCCTATAAACTACATTAATATAATGGCCGTATAGATCCGACTCTGGATTTTTAAACTGGATTGCCGTTGGCCAATTCATTCAAGGTTCGAAACTATGATTGGCGTAGAAAGGCGAATTTTTGGTCGACGAATGTTTAGAATTATTATAAGTGTAGCCTGGCATTGCTAGCATAGACGCCCAATCGTTCTGTTTGTAGTTGCAATAAGAACGCAGATATGACTCTATTACCTGATCAATTCAATGCGTCTGGCCATCAGTTTGCAGATGGTAGGCTGTTGAAATGGTTCGTTGAACTCCTAATTAGATATATCGGTCGGTAAAAAAGCTTCTGGTAAACGTGGAATCCTTATCTGAAACTACATCCTCCGGAAAGCCGTGGTATTTCCATACAACGTCTAGATATGTCCTTGCAACTGTCGGGGAATCCTTTATCTCAGTTGGCATGAAATGCGCCATCTTCGAGAACCGGTCCACCACTACTAATATCATTCTTGCTCCTTCAGATTCTGGGAGGTCGGTAATGAAATCTGTGCTTATGTGTGTCCATGGTTTGCATAGGAATTCGAGTAGATGAAGGAGCCCATGCTTCGCGTGTCTGGGTGCTTTCATCCTTTGACAGATATCGCATTTGTTACACTGCCTTCGTATATCTCTTTCCATATTAGGCTAATACAAATTCTTGGAAATTAACTCCATCGTTCATTCTCTTGTAAAATGACCCACCACCTTTGAATCATGCTCTGATTTAATAACCCTTGGTCACATTCTATTTGGGACGTAAATCCTATTCCTATAGCATAGTAGATCTTCTTTTATTGCATATCCTTTGTCGACGTTCCCTTCCTCAGTTATTTGTTTGCAAATATCTCGGTAATTATTATCAAGCAAAGCTTTCTCCTGAGTCACTGCTTTTGCCTCTTGCAGTAAGGCCTGAATATCTAATGCTGATAATTGAATTACTTCGACGTCGTCATTATCTATTTGCATAGCTCCACCTTCTAGCCATTGTTCTTTTCATAGCATGGTCTGATTTGTTGCTGAAGTTTCACCCCCTTCTTTCGAAGTGAATGCCAGTCACCTAGAAAGTATATCTGCTTTGGTGTTTGACGTGTCTTTTCGGTAGAGCAACTCGAAATTGTCCTGTTTTGATTGCTCTGCCCATCTAGCCTGACGTCGGTTAAGGAGGACTGCCGTTTTGAAATATGTCAGATTTTGATTGTCAGAATAAATCGTTCTCTTCTGAACTGCACCGTGTAGGAAGTGTCAATTTTCATTCAACGAATAGACCACTGCCAGCATTTCCTTATCGTAGACTTCGGTATGTAATTCCGCTGGATTCAATTTCCCTGCCACAACACGAACTGGATGAATCTTGCCATCCTCAAACTTTTGTGATAAGATGCCTGCTATAGCGAAATCTGATGCATCTGTTTCCAGAAGTGCTGGTCTATCTGGATTGTAGTGCCTAAGTATAGCAGTTTTTCCTGACGTCAATAGAATAGATATGTTCAGAAATGCTGCCTCTTGCGCTTCCCCACAGGCGAGATTAACTTCCTGTCTAAGTAGGTTGGTGATTGGTGAAACTATTCCTGAGAAGTTATGAATAAACCGGCGGTAAAAATTCCATAACCCTAATGGTTGTTGAACCTCCTTCCTTAACTTCGGTCGGGGCCAATCAACAATTGCTTTAGCTTCATCCGGATCCATTTGGTAACCACTACCGCTTACTATGAACCCTAGAACAGTGGTTTTGGTAGCATCGAAACCACACTTATCAATTTCGATGCTCATATTATTGTCCATGAGTAGCTGAAAGACCTTCAAAACCTGCCTATGGTATTTATCTAGTGACCCCTTGGTTGCAATTAATATATCATAGATATAAGCATCAACTACCATTCCATCGTCTTCATCAACATGGGTTTTTGTATTGATTCCCAATTCGATTCCTATCAAAGGGCGTAAAATTCAATTGATTTCACTTGGAAATGTGGCTGGTGCATTGCATAATCCGAATCGCATTACCATATATTCGTATAAGCCAAACTCAGTACAAAAGGCCGTAAACTTCTCATGTCTCAAGGCCATTCTGATTAAATACAACCTTGATTTAAGATCGACTTTGGTAATAAAAGTTGCTTCTCTTAGGCTGTTTTGGAGTTCTTCAATTATTGGTAAGGGTGTTCGATTCTTTTTCGTATAATCATTGACATGTCTGTAATCAATGCACAACTGCAACCCCCTGCCATTTGGTTTCGGTACAAATGGGATCGGGCTTCCTACTGTATCACTGGATGGACGTATCATTCCTTCCATAATCATTTCCTCCAGGTACTGATCCAACAGTTTTTCTTCTTCTTGTGATAATTGGTATATAGGTCCCATTCGAAGCTTGTCTTCTGAACCAAATACCTCAATTCTGTGATGACTACCTTTATTATCCGGTAACTTTTCTGTCTGTTCCGGATCAAATAAAAGCATAAACTTATCATATTGAGGTGGCAGTTTCTGGAGCTAGGACAGGTTATTCATAACCACTGCTCCTATATGAATGGCCTTATCGCTTAGCGAATCTCTTTTATCGTAAGGTATCGAATATTCGGGGTGTAATTTGCGATGTCTGTAACACTTGTTCGTACAATGTGGAAAGTGTAGATGGCTGGTCATGGTCCCTCTGGCCTGATGCTTCTCTGAATACCACGCTGGAATAAGTGCATCATAATCTCTCGAAGTTTTTAACACTTCGAATGCATCCTCTTCCTCATTGAATCATCTATGATTGCCATAGGATGATTGAAGAGGTATTGTAAACAGTCCTTCCGTAGAAATCTCTTTCCCCGAAACATCCTTAGTTTGAATAGGTTTAAGTCTTTTGACCACTGGTATGGCAAAAGCTTCAGCCGCCTCTGGTGAAATGACAAAGGACGTACTTCCCAAATCTAGCATACATCGTAATGCAAAATACTGTCCATTATGGATGATGAAAAACCTATATATAGGTCTCTTGCCGATGTGTGTGGAAGAAACCTTCTTGATTTTTAGTGTAGATGTACATTGATAATAAACAAAATCGGTAGAAGCATTGATTTTCTTGGAATCCCTTTGTAATGGTTCTGATGCTTTGCGCTTGGACATCGCTATCCATTCAACAATAGCGTTACCACAACAGGTAAAAGTAAAGGTGATATATGTCGTAAGATATATAATGGAGTATGTTGTAATTATGTTTCATCGTATTCCCTTACTGACCGGCGGTTTCAACCTTCTGGTCTTCCTCAGAGGGAAAGAAACGACAATACAAAGGTCTTCTTAACTCTCGTTAGGTATGTTAAAACATTAATTTTCGACCTAAAAGCTTAATGTGGCATTTCAATCTGACTCTGATTCTGACTCTGGCTCCCACCAATTCATTTCTTCCATATACTCTTCCATTTCCGAGTTGTCCAGTACTTTCTCTTCTGATTCTTCATCCGCTGAAACATCGGTATCTTTATCTTCCAAATCGTGAGTATCTTCATCCGAGTCCGAGTCACTGTCCGTATTACTATCCTCTTCATCATCGCTATCCATCCGTAGCCCAGTGATCTTCATTTTCTTGTATTATTCGCTCTTTGGATGGCTCGCAGTTCCTTGATGTAGCTTGATCGGCCTTTTGCAGTCCTTAACTCGATGGCTGCCCTTTCTGTCTGAGGGCCAGGCGCATCTTAAGCATTCCCCCGCAGCGTTGCTTCTCTCTACTTCCGCAGAGTCTATACCCTCGGTCTCCTTATAGGTTTTCCTATCTGGTTGATCCATTTTCTTAAACTGATCCTTTTTAAACTTATTGTCGGATCTTTGTTCCTTTGTTGTGATATTCTCTTTATTCTTGCGTTCATTTTTGCTTTCAGATTTCTCATGGGATCTGAGGGAAACCTTAAGGCCGAGGTTTTTTCTAGCCGCTTCCCATTTTGCAGCCGTTCTCCCGGCATTGGTAATGATCGTAATGATTGCTTGGTCCGTTTTCCCGGTTGAATCCACAGTATGCATCTGTTTGAGAATCTTCCGATGAAGTCATTCCAGGATTAACTTTTTGAAGGCTGCGCCGGACACTAATGCCTTATCATTATACCTTTGGATCTTTGTAAACATATCTCTAATGCATCCTTCATATCCCACTTGATCTTGGTCAGAATAAACCTCATCTTTGGCGTCCCGATCCTTGAATCTGAGCTTGAGGGCATTAACATAGCCCATCATTGACTTTGGATGCGTTCCGTTTAGGGTTCCCTTTAGCCACTGAATATGCCAGGCTGCAGCATATTTATCCATTAACGATCCAATCCAATCCATGGTTCTCTCATCCATAGGGAATATTTCTGGCTGATCCTCGATATAAACATGTACCAATATCCACCAAGTATCAAAATCATCTCCTGGTTTGCCTTCGAATTGCTTGGGTTCCTTGATTTTCATTGGTTTGGTAAATTCCAACTCTTTGTTTTGGCTTTGTTGTCTTGACATTCGCCTTCGGCCTGCTCCTCCATGATTAGATGGCGGTGGATCTGGTGGTGGTGGTGGACCCCGTATTCCACCGTCCTGGCCTCTAGATGCTCCACCATCCTGGCCTCCGGCTGCTCTGTGGTCCTGGCCTCTGTCCGCTCCACAGTCCTGGTTTCCGGCTGCTCCACCATCAGTACCCGCACCTCCTCTTAACTGGGCTCTCCAAGATATTCCACTCTCAGTATCTCTAAGACTAGATACTGACGCTGATAACTGACCCATTGCTGCTACTCTCTGAGGGTGCATCCAACTCTGGGTACCTGAAGGCCCTGCTGCTGGTTAAGCGTGAAAAGGTGTAGACTCGGAAACCTTATAAGCTTCCATTGCTGTAGTTAACCCTGTATTAATATCTTCTGCCTGAGCCAACTGATCTTCCATCAAGCTTTGATGGTGACGTAGCTCTTTTTTCGTCGTCATATTTTTTGATGATGTAGTAATAGCCACCATTGCATTATTATCTTCATCGATTCTAAGAGTAACCGTAGCCAATGATTTTTGAATTGCTTGATTCGATAATTTAACAGCAAGACTATGTAAGCTGTTATCGGAAATTCTTTTGGTCATCGCTTCTTGTTCTCGGCGTACTCTGGCAAACAAGTCCGTAGCCTCGCTCACTATCCGATTGTCTTGTCATTGTATGATATGTATTCCGGAGCGAATTTGTTTCAAAATTGCCTGCTGAAATTGCATTATCGAAACAACTCCAGAAACCTCTGAATCTAGCCTAACTTTTTCGGTAAGTCACCGACTTTGCATTATTAGGATTCCAATTTTGAGGGTCTCGAACTCTTCCTCCGGGATATCTTTTTCCTCGTTACATGCCTGTATAACATGGACGACTTGTTGACCGAGTTCAGACAATTGCTCCTGCACTAAGTAGGAATCCGCTTCCTTCATTACTATTTCCCCTTGGCCGCTCACTGCTTCCTCTGGCTCTTCGTGATCTTTAAGTAGCAAGTATTCCCTTCGGGCCTCTTCTATTCTTCTTTGATAGCTTTGGCACCATTCTGGGATAACCCTTCCCGCTGGGGATTGAGGCTTCTCTATCCTTGAGCTGCTGGGCGCTAACGCCTTGCTGTTGTACATCAACCGTCTCCTTGGGGCTGCTATTATCAACTATATGACAATAGTCAATTTTTCCTTGTATTTCGATATTGTCAATCGTAGTTTCTTCTAGATGGGGACAGTCCTGAGAAGGGCAATGGTCCCTGCAATATCTTTGCAATATAAAAGAAATCCGAGGTGCAATTCTTCCGATACACTTTTAGGCGTAACACCTTGACAAACAATCGCAGAGTTGACAATATACTAATGGGCATGCTTCGTTGATAACCTTAATCTGGCAATGCGCGCTAAAACAGTTTTGTCTGAAACACTGTTGTGCACAGGTCCTTTGTCCAAGGTAGACGCAACAGAACTGATCCTCAGAATCTATACACTCAGAACTCATATACGCTGGTTGTCCTTGACCTTGGTGTTAAGATGGGCTATAGATGTGGATCATTCAGTAATTGATACAGGAATGCTCCTGTATTATAAAGTATCAAGTAAACTTGTAACTGTTCTTCAGTCATATATTCTCCAACTTCAGATACAGCATAGAGTACTTAAAATATTGTACTGTTATGGGGGTTCTTAATCCCAATAATCAATACAACATTTATTGAACTAGGAACAGCCGCCTATCTAAGTATCTCTTTCTTTCCTCGTTTTATCCTAAAACTCAAGCTCTTGCACCTGCATTGCAAGAGCTACCATTTGATAACGGCTCCACAGGCCGTCTCCTCGAGACAGGTAAATCACGTTTCCCCGTCGAACAACCAAACCTCCCAAATCTCCTCTCATGGTGATGCTCCGGTATTCAGATATCTCAGCACCAGGTAATTGATCCCTAGGAGTTCGCGGAAACAAAAAACCATGCGGTAAGTATGGGTTATACGGTGCTCTTCCAAAGTGTCAAGAAGATTGCCAAAAGACTCGACAATTTGTTGTAGTGCGTACTCGGATGGTGTGTACCTGTGGCCAGGCACACAAGGGGTAATCACAAATGTGAATTATAGAAGTAATCGTGAAAGAGTTTTTTGATAATTGATTGAATTCTTAATAATATTTTAATATCGTCTTCGGTGCTCTGCATTGAATGTTTGTCTTGCTGCTTGCCTTCTTCACTTCCCTCGCGACAATGCTGTCTCTTTATAGCAATATCCTAAGCCCCCATGTCTAGCTGCTATATCCACAACAATTTATCCTTATCATTGATGTGCTTGTGCAATGTGGTTTGAAAGCATTACGTTCCTGACAATCATGCCATCCATCGCCTGCAAAGACGGACTTAATTAAGACTCCGCGCATTCGTATCAGTTGGTAGTTGGAACTTCCACCAACCAATTTGATGAAGCTTATCACCTCTTAAATCCCTCATCTGCATGAGTTAATTCATTGCGTCATAGATTTAATCAGCCACCAACCGATACTATGCCAATCTGGATTATTGATGCATAAGCTCATATCCGATTCAATGTTACATTGCGATCCAGACTAATCAAACTTATGAACAGTGTTTGCTTTGGGCTGTCAGCCTATATCATTAATGCCTCAGTTACGTCATGCTAACGTCGAGACAGTTCTCCGACCGGAACATGCTCTGCTGTATCCTAGCCTGTTACAGGTAGGAGCGAAGAGTCCTCGTTATCGCATATTGAATATCACCTGCCGCACGTAACAAATACGCATGCCTCCCACACAATCTGGGTGTGAACCTCCTACCTTTACTTTGCTCGACTAATATGAACTCCCGCTAAAGAGCAAAATACTGACCACTTGAATGATACATGCAGAGGTGTTATCCATATCGTGGATTTGTATGCATCTTGTAATCATAAGCAAGTATGATTATCGCTACTAGGAGACAGACCCTAACACTTATGGTGAGCGACCAATATTCAATGACCCGTACAAGGCCCGCCATTACCCGCCTCTGTTTTATTATTCTCCTTCGTATCTGCGGATCTCCTGGGCAGTGTATACCTTGAATGAGAAATGGAAATGAAAGGATTAAACAATCATGTCACATATGTAAACATACCAACTCCAAAGACCCGATACCAATTGGTATCATACCATAACCTGTTTGCTTATACTGTGACTTGGGATAATCCACCATGCATTGACTGAGGTCTGGAGTTGATAACACCCATCCCAATGCTATTCATGCAGGACAAAGATTCCAAGAAGTAGTACAGTATGGAGAATGGAAGAGATGAGTGAAACAGATGAAAGGAACACACAAGTGATTACATTTCCTCCAGTCCCAAGTTCGGAAACTCTATTGGCCTTGTATGTCCTCTTCTATGAGTCGGTCAGCATATCTTCTGTATCTCCTCTCCTGAACACATCCAGCAATCAATCTCCCCTGGACTACCACTCTGATAGCTCTAATCTCAGTGTAGGTCCTGGTTGGACTCTTCTGGGAGGTTGATCTTCTGCACTTGACTTGGTATTGATGTGAGATTCCACTCCCAGAATCATGTGCAGCTGACAGTGATCACCAGTTGTTTCTGTCAATCTTGTATTGTCTCATCTCAGTCATCAATATCTACTAAGTGATCTTCTCTACTGATGGTTATTCATCACACATTGGAGTGCAACTGCCCTCTCTTGAAGCTACATGGAGTGCTTCAGCAGGTATAACCTCCGGACTCAGTAGAATCTCAGAAATGGATGTGTCTGTGATACTCATTCGAATACCAGCTTCTGACCACTATTCATCGAGTACTCTTGGCTTGTCGTGGTTGGAAGCTTGCGGGGAATATTCCTTAGCTTTTAGGTTTGCAATTGGTTGGTCTCTGGGTAGGTGATTTGGCGATAGTTTCTTGATCATGTGGGAACCCATCTGGTAATCATCTCAGGCCATTCTTTAGTTGGGTAAGAATGCTAGTAATTGGCCAGTTGGAACTCAATATGAAGATCTTTGTCAGTGATATCCTTCTTTTTAAGGTGTTTGTAATCATGTCTTCATAGGGGTATACCTACAGTCTCTCGCAATGCTATTTGGTAGGCTATTTGTCATGCGCATTGGTCAAATTCAATTCCATTCAGCGTCTCTACAAGGTCACTCTTTGGAACTGGTTCTGTAGCTGTATTTGCAAGGACTACGGGACATCAATTATATGCTAGGTGCACTTCTCCTCTCCCATTGCAGGGCTTGCTCCTTGGCTCTCCACCAGGTGTGTTTGTTGATTCATCTGCAGGTATACTTGTGATGACTAGACTCAGTGCACTGCGCTTCTTTCTCTGAGTTCACTAGTCGATTCATATCCTGGTGCACATGCCACAGCTAGAGATCTGAAGTGATGAATATATCACCCGGTACTTCATTACCATATTTCTGTTATTGTCATCATTTGAACTCAGCGTTGCCATTCCAGTATTTTTATCCCACTCTTTCGAAATTGCTTGCTCCATGGGCAACATATCTGACATCACTTCCTAGGGAATATCGATTGCCTGGGTTCATAACTATGTTGAATGGATGTGGTCAATTGTCATCGTTAGTGAGTTGGTTGCTATCACTAATCATGATTTGGGATCTGATTCTGGCAGGTAATTTTCGTAATGTAACTTCCATACAGATACGAAATCATATTTGGTATGTTAATCACCATTATCTTGGTCATTATATATGACATATTATTGGCCATTGTAATCAGGATTTTAATGACTGGCATATGGTGTGTGATTTGGTTTCTTGAATTGTAGTCAGGATTGTACTGACTATGGCAAGGCCTCCAGTTGGTATATCTGCATCTTGACATTGACGTGCTTCTCTTGCAGATTGTTATTGATGGTAAGTGTATCAATCGAGGTATATTTCAACCTCACTTTGTCAATCCCTCAATGGTCAAGGAGTGATTATCTTCCATCTCTCACCATGTGTGGAATGAGTATAAGGCATTCATAAATCCAAATCCCATCCTCCCAATGACAGCCCCATTTCACCAAAGTAACCTTCGGCAGGACCGTCTGCAATTATGTCTCTTGGCCGTTATTCCATACACACTTGTATTCAGTGAATACGATGAATCTTCTGGGAGTTCTTCCATGGTCGGACTATATGGCATACACGTTCTGGGGCTTCAACTTGTAGTATGTAAGGTTTCCACAGTTCTAATTGCACTTTACCACTGTTATTTATCATCCATGGGTGGGGATCTTCTCCAAATGGCAGGCCTGCACAGATATGAACATCCCTGAATCTGCTCCATCTGTGTTGCCCAAGGAATAAAAGAAAAGATGGAAGCAGTGGAAGGGAATATCCAGGAGATCTTGTCATTGACAGTTCGCTCACAAAGGAGCCAACCCCAACCAGCCAGTCACAGTGTTGAAGAATCCGCAAAGCAGTAGCTGTCGTTCAGGATCCCGATGTTTTCACCCTTCTGCTGCATCAACCACCACTGCTCCTCGCTTGCATATTCCACATCTGAGCATTCTTCCTCATACTGGCGCACAATACCGCCTCTATAGGTTTCTGCACGGCACCTCCCAGCAACCTGGAATCAATTCCAGACCATTTTGTGAATGCCAAAATTCCCGCCATGTAGTTAGCAGTCATCATGAGGCCCCCAAGTTGGTCTCTCCTGGAGAGGTATGTACTATAACAGTCCAGACGATTGATGATGCTGGTCATAATGGACACCGCAGTGCCCAGTGAACATTCGAACATTACTGTGTTCGGGTGATAAACTGGCCCTGTTCTGTACCATCTCATCTGGTGAGATGGGTGCATCCAGTAGATAAATTTGTCATTCTGAATCCACTCCATACCACCATAAGGACGGGTAATATCAGCAACTTGACAATACGTTAAGCTGATTTTGGTGTTACAGATACATACTGACTGAGCACCGTGGATTGTGTCCCAGCCTGCACAATAACACAAATATGATCCATCGCTGATCGATTGATTGAATTCCCAAATTGGATTCCTGGTAGCGGTTCCTCTGGAGGTGGCTGTTTTTAATCATAATGCAGTCTCCTGACAAAAATTTTGGCTTCTTGGTTCCCTGGCTCGACTTCCTTCTGGTCCTATACATGTTGCTTCTTGATTTGCAGAATCAATTTAGTCTGTAGACAATAATAGTCATGTACTGTGCTGATTGCCTTCATTATTATTGCAGATGAAAATCGTTGATATCATACATGGACTTAAATTGCCCATAATTATTGTGCTCTGAGGGGCCATTGTACTCATCATAGTGGATCTGCAGAATGGTATATGTCAGAAAAATATATACACTTCACAATGCCCAATTAATTGCCACTATAAGTTTACTTCATTCAAGGGAACCCATGTGATCCTGAATGTAGTCTAATGGTGCAGTGTCCTCCCTGTAACTGCACTTCACAAATGCTGACATTCTTGGCACTATGATTACATTATTCATAGACTCTCACCATTTGTAGGCAGGTTGTGTTTATGATATTGCCAGTCACAATTGAGATGCTTCAATGGTCAGGAGTCTATATGCACTTCAATGAGACAGTGTTTGTGGCAGTAAGATTGATTCATTTGTAGGCTGAGCCTCTTGCGTAATGGCTATTGTTCCTAGTTTCCTTGATTACCAAAGGCATACTTTGCTTGTATAGTGCAGCGTGTTTGTTTGCAGAGGAATACTACAGGAATTGGGTTTCTTCGATGTTGCTAGATGGTTAGGTTTACATTCAATCTTGAAATGATTCATTTCACTCTATTTGGAGGAATGTAGCCACAACTGTACAAACACATTAATCATCTGTCAGCTTTGCTCTTGGTTCTCGATATAGCCAGTTCCAGCACTAAGTTCCCTCCCTCCATTATATGCTATCCAACTCATGAATCTGGTTGATTCCTTTGTAGAAATGGTATTCAAACAGAATAAATCGATCTTCGTTAACTTCCGCTGTTGGTAATGTTCAATACCCGCATCTTGTAAAGCTTGATAATTGTGGTTATTGCCAGTGAAGCCCCGTGTGCACAATGTAGTCTCGGAACTCTACTACGCAACCATCAGGTCGCGCAATACTATGATATAATAATCAACAGTCTGTGCTTGGCAGAAATGATGCCGTACTATCTCTTTGGAAGCCAGAATTCCCAATTGTAAACGTCAAATATCTTGGTTTGGAATAGTGATACAATTGATTAATTCCCCACAGTGAAACATATCTGTTGAGTGAAAAAGTGAACACAGTGTAAGGGCACATGTGTCAGCACTTGGCATTAAAGGCATATGTGTGGTAATCATCAGAATAATGTTGCATAAGTGAATGTCGCCGATATTTGGTGTAGCTGGAAGGGTAAGATTATAGCAAGGGATCTAACACGCGTGGTGAGTCGACTATATTGAATGGCTGTGACCCGTCCCTTGGCCTCATGCCACCATTAAACACGTGCATGTCTGGTCTTATGTTAATCAAAAATATGTGTCGTACAACTATCACTGGTATGTATTCACAAAATTCACTTTGATATGTGGCTAACAAGATAGAAATTACCAAATCTAAAAAGTCATTAGCATTGTTCGATGGTTTCTCTGAGCTCTTGAATACCCGAATGCTCGCACCACATCTTATACTGAATCACGCATATAGATACTCCTTTCTTGAACCACTTCCGCTTCTCTGAGTTGTCCCAATAGATATCTCTCTCCAGCTGGTCAGATGTACACTCCGTATCTGCCAAGCACCGGGTTGCTGTGTCTATCTCATCATCAGACATTCAAGTCAGAAACTGTAGTCGCTTGTCAGCTGTGACATCGTCCAACTTGCAAGTATCATCTACACCAGCCATTCTCAGAATGTTAAGTACTATGGCAAATGTTGCTTTATGAACTAGCTGCCTTAGTCCTGGTTTTCTGAATTTGTTGTAGGTCATTGTATTTGGGTAATCTTTCAAAAAGTGTATGTTTGCCAGGTGTCACACGATGGATATCACACTTCAATTGCCCTATTGCCTGCTGATAATTCCTATCTGACCAAGTGGTTACCGGTGGTCATACCGTATTCAGGCACACCTGAAATTGGCAAAACTTTGTTGTCGAAAGCGTGTCAGCCTTATGCAGCAGGACCTCTATTTCAGCACAAGTTTCACAAATCATATGTTCCTATAACTGATGGAATTCCTGTGCCAACAGATTGTCCACTTTGGTCCTCACAGTCATGAATGCTGTCTGTGGTTGAAAGTACCCTTCTTCAGGTGACATTGTTTGAGTGCATTATCTAGTCCACTGAAAGGTAGACAGAGTGATTTTGTTGAATAACATGTAGAGGGAGTTCATAGAGAATCTAGTGTAAGGACGCGTATGCCTACGTCTCACCGCAGACGTATGAGATGGTATACAGTTGAACACGAGAGCGAGTGAGTATGGATGGAGAGTATAGTGGTACGATATTCGATACTGATCTAAGTGTCGTTCCGGGCGATCGGTATGCAATGGCGCTTACCCGGCCTCGGGTCACGTGTCGCCGTTACATTATCCCCTTCTCTAGGCGCAGACCTCCTGGGCTGCCAAAGCCAGTATATAAGAGAAACTAAGGCAAGGAAACAAAGAATGAAACAACCATCCTACATACGCAATCGTACGAACCCATAAGTCCCACAACCGATCGGGACGCTCAATGGCGACCTTTCAGCGGATTCGGCCCACGGGGACACTCCACCTCCATTGCTGGGATGTAAAGCTCGTGCCGACGCCATTATACCAGGCCGAAATCCAATCAAAAGAGATGAGAAAGAAATGAAGAAACAAGTACAATGAAATGTCCAAACTGCTTCTGTGTCCTCAATATCTCCGCCCCCGACTCTATACCCCTACTCCCGGGCTGATCTGGACGCTCGCGGTGAAACTCGTCAACTAGATCTCGGGCATTTTCAAGGTGTTCCGGCGGCTCCCAGCTGGCGCGTATATGGTTGTAACCTGCCCATTGGACGAGATAATGCAGCTCCCGATAGCGCCGCCTGGAGTTGAGTGTGTGGTCGACTTCCCATTTCTCTGTTTCCTCGGCTATCATTGGGTGCGGGTCTGATGATGACTGACCTCCGACTGATGGCGTGTAGCTATCGAGAAGCGACACATGGGGAATCTTGTGATTCTGCATTGTACTCGGTAAGTCTAGTGTGTAAGCATTCGTATTGATGATCTTACTTACCGTATACGGTCCCGTGCGCATGTAATCGAGTGTCTCTGAAGGCCTGGATGTTTTCAAGTTCCTGGTCGATAGCCATACTTTGTCTCCCACAGCAAAAGTCAGCTCTTTTCCGCCGGCGTACTTTGTTTGTCGCTCCGGATCCTCGATTATGTTTTCCCAGAGATTTCGGTGGGTCTCTTCCACGCCGTCCATCCACGAGTCTCCTTGCACCTGTGATCTGAAACTGGGGTCCTTGGGAGGCTAAAACTACATTGTAGGATGGTAATTCTAGTTCGGCCAGAAGGGTGTCATCAGTGTGGAATGGTGGATGGAGTTGTTGTAAGCAAACTCCGCCAGTGGTAACAATTCGACCCAGTTGTCCTGCTCGTAGTTGCAAAAGGCTCGGAGGTACTGCTCCATCGTTTGGTTCGGCGACTCGGTTTGACCGTCCGTCTGCGGGTGGAAGGCGGTCGAGAGGCGGTGATTGATACTGAGGTGAGAGCAAACTCTGTCCCAAAATCGACTGGTGAATTCTTTGACACGATCGGTGGTGATATTGTCTGGTACGCCTTGTTTGCAGATCACGTGTTCGAAGAACATTCGTGCTAGCTCTGGGGAGTCAATGTCTTCTCTGCAGGGGAGATAGATCACAATTTTAGTCAAACGGTCGACGATTACCAAGATCCCGGTGTATCCCGATGCCGTTGACTCTCGCAAGTTGGTAATGAAATCCATGCTGAGTCCCTCCCAGGGACGAGAAGGCGATGACAGAGGCATGTTGAGTTCATAGCGTGCGTGACGTGGAGCTTTGATCCGGTGGCACAACTCGCAGCCGGCAACGTAGTTCCGTATCTCTGACTCCATCCCAGGGCAGTAAAAATCTCGACGTACGAGCTCAGCAGTCTTCAGGGCTCTGAAGTGACCGGATTCGGGGTTGTCGTGGAAATGGCTTGTCACTCTACTGCGGAGTGCCGCAGTCATGTATATCCTCCTCTCATAGGTCAGAGCTCCGTCGATTGATCTCCATTGACTCTCATCTGCGGTTGAAACATCGGCCAAGGTTGGCCGTATTTCTGTGGCTAAAAAGTCAGTCTCTTGGGCTGCCTGGATTTCCGGTAGAACGTCATCATAAGATTTGGTCATGGTAGTCGCTGCTAAGGTAGCCAGGAGCTTTGCCGTCATATGCTTATAGCCAATCTCATAGTCGGGTCTTCTCGATGGTCCGTCTGCTGGGTTCTTCTTGCCTTCTGGGTGTTCGATACGGAAGACGTACGAAGAGAGGATTTCCGCCCATCTAGCCTGCCGCCGGGATAGCACTCTTGACGTTTGGAAATATTCCAGGTTCTTATGGTCGCATTGAATGAGGACCTTATGATTCGCTCCCTCGAGGTAGTGGCGCCATTGCTTCTTAGTCTGCACGATGGCCAAGAGCTGCCGATCGTATCTGTCGTAGTTCTGTTCGGCACGTGTGCATTTTCGAGGGTAGAAGTTGACCAGTCTGAGAATCCCGAAACCGTCATACTGGTTGAGAATGCCAGCTATGGCGAAACCGCTTGCATCGGTCTGCAGAATGATTGGCTTTGCCGGATCGAAATGGTTGAGAACTGGTGCATTGGTGAAGGCCCTTTTCAACTTCGGAAACGCAAGATCGGCATCCCGAGTCCATTCCCATGTCACCTGTTTAAACGTCCTGGGGTTTCCTGCTGTCTTTAGTAGATCTGATATCGGCATTGTTACCTTTGCATATTTCCTGATGAACCGCCGGTAGAAGTTTGTGAATCCAAGGAGCACTTGTACGTCCCGGACGGACTACGTGGTTGGCCAGTCTTCGATCGTTGATATGCAGTCCGATTCCATGGCAATCTTATCGGGGCTAATGACATATCCGAGAAAGCCGACCTCTGAGACTCCAAAACAGCACTTTTCGGCTTTGACTTAGAGCCCAAATGCTCTTAGTCGTTCCAGCACTTTTTGTACCTACTCCTCGTGCTCCTCCTCGTTGATCGAGTAGATCAGTATATTGTCAAGGTAGCTCCCAGCGAAGTCGTCAATGTAAGGGCGTAGGTAATCGTCGATATAGGCGTGGAAAGTAGCTGGTGCGTTTATCAACCCGAACAGCATGACTCGGTACTGGAACTGCCCATACCGAGTGCGGAATACAGATTCGTACTTGTCGCCTTCCTTGATTCGGATAAAATGGTAGGCGTTCCCCAGGTCCAGTTTTGTGAAGATCTAGGCTCCTCGCATTCGGTCGAGCATCTCCGCGATCAGTGGGAGGGGGTATCGGTTCTTCATGGTGGGTTTATTGAGAGCTCGGTAGTCCACACGCGGCCGCAGTCCGCCGTCTTTCTTCTTTGCGAACAAGATCGGTGCTTCCACAGGCGACGATGTTCGCTTGCTGAATCCATTGGCTAGGTTTGTTTGGATGTAGGCCTTGAGGGTTTTCAACTCGATCTCCGAAAGGTTATAGATTCGGCCATATGGTAAATTGAAGTCCGGTTCCAGATCAATCGCGTGGTCAATTGGCCGGTGCGGTGCAAGAGTCTCTGCCCTATCTTTGCTGAATACGTCCACATAGTCCTTCTATCTCACGGGGATACGACCTCCATCATCAGTAGGTAGAGTACCTGCTCCAGCATCTGTACATTAGCTTCTATCTCCGACTTGGAATTTGGTAAGATGATAGGGAAGGAAAACCAGGGACCTGCGGATCAAGCGGTTCGCCCAAGAATGAGCCAAACCCCGCTAGTCCAGCAACCGCCCATCGTGACTCGGCGAGCCGGTAGCAGTCATCCAAGTATACCTGAGTCAGGTTCCTCTTCTACCGCAACTACCACCGCTGCTCCCTGCTCACTCGTCCAGCGCTTTGGGTTCATTGTCTCAATCTCACCTGGATCTTCCAAAGTGGTGACCTCCATAGTCGCTCCCAGCAGTCCACTGCATTCCCCACTTCTTAGGGCGAATGTCTCGATGGTCTCGTCGCTAGCTGAGAGATCGTCGAAAGCGGTTGCTCCGAGTATTTCGATATCTGGAGTAGGACTGTCCTCACCGCTCTCCGTGCGTTTTCCATTTGGATCCACTGCGATCTCCGACGTCGGGTTGATCGTCGGCACACTCCCACCAATTTCTGGCAGCTGTACATTAGTAATTTCGTCATACCAACCTTCGTACCACTGCACTGTCATACCTGATCTGCGTGCCTCCCCTTGGCCACTTGGGGTTCTGAAAGAAGATAATCGGCCGGTAGCCCAGTCGATCTCCGGCTTGTGGGTTTTGAACCATGGTAATCCCAGTACTAGATCGTATGCCCTCATTGGGATGACTACCACCTCCGGTTCGTGGTCCGGGGCTAAATGATCCATATATTGGACCGTCATCGCCGTTTTGCGGTTCTCCCTCGCAGGCACGATCACCTGACCGTCAAGGCCGTGAGTTGTGATGTGCGCTGCTTCGTGGGGTAGTCCAAGTATAATGAGAAGATTTGGAGATATAACGATGCTTGTAGCGCCGCAATCGATGAGTGCTCGTATTCACTGCAATTCTCTTGGTTGATCTCGTATCTGGACTGCGTGGACAATGTGCGATGCATCCGGTCTTGCCGTTCCACACAAATATTGACCTGACATGAGAGCTTTCGGGCTGTCCAAGACAACACTCGGCCTTAGTGGGATCTGATGCGGTTCAATTTCCTCTAATGTTGCCATCAACGCCCTCATACCCAATGACTTCAATCCAAGCTCCCGTTCGTCCATCCCCTCCCGCCGAGCTAGGTACCGAGAGAGGTAGGCTAGTTTTCTGGTTGTTGACTATCGAAGGAGCGCTGGCATTTGATTTGTTTTCCGTCTCCTGAGGAAGAAAGGTTTTCGGGGAAGTTGGCGCATGTATATTTCGTGCACCGGAATGTTTCATGTTTCGGTGATCTGGAGCGTATGCATTTTCCTTCCGACTTCGGGGTTTCGTAGAGCTCTGGCGATACCCAAGGTGCTGCAGTGCGTGTATCATCCTTGTCCGACATTGACTTGCCGGGCTTCGGTGCTTTGGCCGGGTCAGATTAGGATAGTCGGAAGTTGCGTTTCTTGCCGCCTTGTTGAGATGATGACTCTCCTGGCTGCCTTTGCTGTTGTTGTGGCTGCTGCGGTTGAGGCTTTTTGCCATCCGGCTTGACTTCTGAATTGACAGCGCGGTCGAAAAGCTCTTCCATACTGTCGAATCTTCCGTTCTTTGGGGTCAACGGCTTGATCCTGGACTTAAGTCCTTGTCGTAGTCCGCTCCAAGCAATTTCGTAAAGGTTCTTGTTGTCATGCGGGAGCCATCCCGCTGCTCTCCAATTTGCTTTGATTCGATCGGCGTAGACTCTCACCGGTTCATTCACACCTTGGAGGACCTCGGTCATACACTTCATTGCCGCGTTGAGTTTTCGGTCCTTGTCGCCATACATCTTTTGCATTTCTTCCGAAGACGCCTCGAAGTCTTCTAATGAGGGATCTGAGTCTCTCCGTAGGCCTCAAAGCCACCCTACCGGATCGGTCATCTGTGTCTGTCTCTGCGATGGCTCCGGGTGGTTGTTCCACGTGGTGAGAAGGCTCGCTGCATATTTGACTTTGTCAGGGTCTCCGTGCGGGAATAAGTGAGCGTGGGATTGGAAGTTAGATCGTAAGGTGTCGAGGAAGATATCAAGCTCTTTTGCTCCGCCGCAGTACCGTTCTAGATGGGTCATATTGAAGATATTCGTTTTCGTTGCTTCCGGTCGAATAGACTCTCTCCGGTATTCCTGGTTTGCTTCCATCAGCTCGGCATTCTGCACGCATAGTTGAGTATTCTGTTGAATGGCGTTGTTGAGTATTTCTCGCTGTTCCTCCATCATCTTTCGCATTGACGTGTTCTCGGATTGAGTGGTAGGTTCGGGCTCTCTCGGATCGTCGCGAAGGACATCACTCAGGTTGTCGCCCACGCCGTCGCTCATGACATCTTCCATGTCGGCAGTGTTTTCTTCGTTGTTGTGATCGTCCTCGTCGTGGATCTCATCCTCCGGAGGTACGGAGGCTCCTCGGGTGAGAATCGGGGTTACTCGGCCGAGAGGCAATCCTAGGTTTTCCGTGCTCGAACGTATACTAGCCAATCGCAATTGACCTCTGGCAGCTTTCTTGGGGAGGCATAGTTGACGATTGATGGTAGAATTGACGCACAAGCTGTTCGTTTCCTGTAGATTGTGTCAGGATGGACAATAGGGGTAACACTCGTAGATCCTCGTGCGCGAAACGTATCTGATAACTGAAAATCGAATATCATGTAAGGACGCGTACGCCTGTGTCTCGCCGCAGACATATGAGATGGTATATGGTTGCACACGAAAGCGAACGAGTATGGATGGAGAGTATAGTGGTACGATATTCGATACTGATCTAAGTGTCGTACTGGGCGATCTATATACAATGGCGGTTACCCGGCCTCGGGTCACGTGTCGCCATTACATCTCCACTGTACCAATTACCAGTTCATCATCAGTTTTTTCCTCTACAGTTGTCCCATCATCCTGAAAGAAGACAGGAAGTGTCAGTCAATTCACAGCCAGTGTTCTGATCATTGGAGATGTCTGAGTCTCCCCAGGTGATGCATTTCTATGAATTGAATTGTGAGTACAGTGCTGCAGGCCTGAATATCATTGTTCGGATGCAAATTAAGTGTGAAACTGAGTCTCGATACATTTGAATTTCATGTTTTTGAGCAGCCTGGCCAATTGGTCCTTACCAAAACATAGACACAGCGGATCAGATTAGTTTTGTTACCAACACCGATAGGCATTGCTGACAGGATACTCCCAGGAGTGGTTGTAGGTTAGGTGGACACCCAGAGTGCGCAGAGAATAAATATCAGTATCCTGTTACAGCTGCAAGTAATTATGCCAGTGTTACGGGGGTAACAACACCTATCCAATAATACTTCGCTAAGTACTGTAGGTGCGTACGGCCGTAGATCCTATTCCGTATAATAATTCGTCCGATGATTCCTCCAAACTGCTTAACTCGCTGTTTTCTTCCTCAACTGGAATTAACTGAGGAGCTTGCTTTGTCTCAAAATGTCCTTCGACCTTAGGACAACTCGCTGTTCCTTTATCCAGCTTAATTGGCCTCCTGCAATCTGCTACTCGATGATGACCCTTCCTATCAACTGGCCAAGCACACCGTAGACACTCTCCTACTTTCTTACGTCTCTGGATCTCTGCTTGATCAATGCCGGCTGTTCTTGAGTCACCACTCCTTGGTAGATCAACTGACCTCTTCTTATACCGATCCCTTTTCCTTAGACGTTTTTTGGAAATAGCCGTAGGATTAATTAAGCCAGTAAGGGATTTCCCCGTTGCTTTAAGGTCGGCGATTTCTCTTAATCGTTTCGAATCCTTCAGATATTCCTCGCACTCTTCGAGTATCTTATCCTGTCTTTGATCTTCCTGATTATCCCTAGGTATCGGTGATACGGTTCTTCCAACTTTGGAAGCCTCTTCCGGGATAACGGTAACGTCGACCCTGGATTGAATATTATCGATATAATTGGCTAGTCCTTGCTCTAACCCAATAATCGATGCGAGCCACCACGCACACTGCGCCACAAAGATTTGCTGAGTTCTTCTGGCGTAAGATATAACCTTCTCGAGGGCGTATACGATAACGTCGTTGTCGTTCTCGAAGTTAACAGTCATGCGTACCGTAATACTTCCAAGGTGCGGGGCTACCGCTACACAAAGCTAATAGATTCTAGGTATAGATATAATAGATATAGGTATCATAAAAACGCAATAATAAATAAGGATATTTCTCCGCTGGTAGGTATCGTTTTTCTCCCGCTGTTCGAGCTTGTCTTCTTCATCGCCAGAACAATGTGATCTCTTTATAGTCCCTTCGACATCCTCCAACATTCGGATTCGAACTGGAACCATGATCCTCGCTACGTCATAACCACGTATCTGCGGGACTTATTGTTATCGCCCATTAGATACCCTTGTGTCTTATTTGATTGCACTTCGGACATGAACCCGTATTCCGCAAGGTCAACGTGTCCATGCATGGTTCCCCCTAATCTCAGAATCAGACCATAACTTCAACTTTGACATCTAGCCTTTCGATGAGTTTATCCGGTAGTTAAACAGGCTTATAGAGTTACCAATCTCGTGCTGCAACATAGAGTCTTTATAACACCATAAGTTGCGAGCTAGACTCATGCAAATCAATGCAAGGTAATCGCTTCTGGCTTTTGCCAATGCTATAAATCCCTCAGTTACGTCATGCTTAGGTGGAGAACTATTTCTGCCAAAACACCGGGGTGTGACGCACTGGGTACCCTGCCATTACGGTCAGGCAGTGAAGAGCCCTCTTACTCGCATTTGACTATCAACTGCCGTGCTTGCTCGCAAGCATGTCCCGCATAGTTTCTGGAAAGTGAAAGAAGCCTCTCATGGTCCTGGCGTTACACCACTGGCCACTGTCGAGCACTTCTCGTGACCGGCATAGACCCCCGCTAAAGGGTATGCCGCTAGCCCTCCTTGAATGTCTCGGCACGGTTTATGCTGTCCTTGACGCTGTTCAAGTGCTATGATCACTGCTAGGGGAGAACCCCTAACAGCCAGTCATTGAGCTGTCAAGATGTTGAAAGATTGAATGCCCACTCAGTGCAAGTTGAGGAAGGACTAAGAGTAATTATATACCATATGATACTAGTTCAACTAATGATCGTTCTAGATCATCCCCAACTCAGGCAGCTGGATGAGAGTAACATCATCACAAAAATCCTGCTCCACAATGACATTTCAGCATCGCACCAGCAGTGTGAAGATGGGAAACAGTAAGCAGCCCAGTTCGATCCACAGTGAGCCAGTCAACATCAATCATTATCGTATCATTTAGGGGTGATCAACTCGGGGCAACAGACCTAATGATCATGTTTGACACATCATCAGATTCCATTGACAATATGACTAATTGTGAGACACCATGGCCAGGAGTGCTAATCACCTGAAAAATTGGTCAAGTGAAACTGTTCAGATATGCAAATAACCAACACAATCATTGCTCCAGCAAGACCTGCAGGGTGTGATTCCCACAAGTAATTAGCAGTATCCATCATGCTGTTGATTGAATGACCTTCAGACTTGGTGTGTCGCGATGGTTTTCAATTGCATTGTCCCTGTCATCGCTGTGGCGATAAGCGGAACTGTATACATATGAACATTACACTGTAGTAACCTATTCCGAAGATATCCTAGTTGTGATAAATCAAATGATTTTGACAAAGCTTGAATTCTGGTTCAGAGATGAGCTAGTACAGTGCGTCTGCTGCTCGAAATCATATAAATATCATGTTGTCCTGTCCACACCTCCTATATTGACCTATCCATGATTTCATCTCATAGTTGAAAGCATGTGAGTGATGTATGTTCCGTGCAGACTACATTAGGTGTCATAAAATCCAATAATTCCAGAACTTTTGATTCTGGTCATACAATCCATTTGCTTGCCTTAAACTTTTCCCCTCACATTTTCCACTGCAACGGCTTTACAAGATTCCTTACTTAAGTTTTGATAAGGTGTACAAACAAGATCGGTGTAGGAAGGGTCAATATGTTCCTTGTTGGAAGTATCATCCGGAAATGGTGTCCTCCAGATATTGTCCACAAGTATATCATAAACTGTCAACTAGCTAATGGCCATTCAGCTACACCTTCATTACATAAATGATAATGCCTCAGTCCGATCCTTGAGAGCAGTTAATGATATCTTATTGGATCATATCTGGTTATCGATTGATCTTGATTGTGACGAATAATAGTAAGCTTCCTGGTGGTTCGTGTTGAATACTTTCTTTTGCATATCAGCATTTTACTACAAATGCAAACAATGTTGAATAATTACCCAGTGTTCTAACAAATCTTGATCATATTTTATAGGGTACAGTTTATTTTTGCAATTTACAATAAGGGAAATTTGGGTAAGAGTGAGCTTGCTCTGATCAGGTTATTACTTTCAGAGCTGTATTACTACATTATAAATATAGATCAGCAGTTAAACTATGTCACCTTACAATCAGATTAATTCTTCAACTCAGATACTATCCCTCAAATCCTGCCTATCAATGCTGCATATCATCACCTGAAAATCATTTCCAGACATGGTTACATTTGCTATCACTGAATGCAACTTTTGATACTGTTCTTCATGTGCTGCAACATTCTTTACAACCAGCTTTATCTTATAATACATCTTGCAGCAGTGTGCAGATTATACATACCCTCCAGCCTCTAAGTGACAGATGTTTTGGGATACATCAGCAAAATGCAGTCGATAGGTCACGGTCAGGGTATGCAACCAAGCGAGTCAATGATGATTGAGACCTGAATCGCATGCAGGATGTTTTCATCAATTTTGAATCATGACTGGTGGCTGAATCTTCACGAAACAAAGATGTTTAATCTAACCAGTCTAATAAGAAGCAATCACTGTTACTCATCTACTCATAGACCTCATATTGAATGCAGTTGGAGGTTTAATATGCACAGATTGATTGTAACAACCTAATCTGTGCTAATGATCCAACTGAATATAGTTCTCTATGGAAGTTGGGAGATATCATGTTATATTCGTTCTATGGCAATTCAAGTCACAACTGGAACTAAGTTTAACTTCTATCCAAGATCCTAGTATACCACATGCCGCGTATAACAATGAGAAGTGGAATGTATTATATAGGCAAGTGTTTTTCTCAGCAGTGTTTCAAGAATGAAATGTGGAGTGAAGTACCACAGTTTGTGACAAATAGTTGGATGTTTCAGGCCATCACTTTCATGAACATTACTGCTAGTTTCATTATTCTACACTATACTCTACTTGATTCAAAATTACCAATTGAAATGAGATGTATCAAACATTAACTCAGATATGAGATCATTGAATGAATATCCACCAAAGACAATCTATATGGCTCCAATTGGTGGACTGTATAACTCCCGCACTACCCGGATGACAGTTTGGGAGCATCAACTAATAATTCTTGAAATATACCAACCAAAGACTGTCAATTCTGGTAACCGACAAATCAAGTTCCTGTAACTCTGGGGTATGGTTAACTGGTATGAAACCCACCTCCAGGCTCTACCCAGTACTACAACGCCGCACTATTCAACATGGCACCAAGGTAACACTCCAGCTCCATTACATCCCAAGGATATTTCGGCTATGGGCTATTATTGCCAGGATATCGTTTCCCACAATGTGGACTTGCTGGAGTTCAAATGTTCCCCCATATTGATTCACAGGGCCTGGGGCATCATCTCAAGTCCTGGCACAACATGAGAAAGTTAGGCACAATTTGGAGAGAAATCATGCTATCTGGTTGTTATATTCTACCTCTCCTCTATGAGGATGATATTCTGCAGCATCTTTGAAATGCCCCCATATGCCTTCAGATGAAAGAATTCCAGCCAGCTGTGGATGGTGTTAGCAACTGGTCAGGGTAACCCAACAGCGGTCCTGGTTTGGTCAGCAAACACAGCTAGGTTCAGTTCCAGACCTGTCCACAAACCATACCCGCCGAGTCTTGCCACGGCAAACCAGGACTCGTACCACTCAAACCACCGGTTTCTCCGGGTTGGGCTAGACCTGTGAGTTCCAAACTGCAGTTGTGCGTGTCGGGTTTCACATTTCTGGTCACATTGAGATATGCTACAGTTCATCGTCAAATACTGTCTTCGGTACGTTACTATTAATTTCGACGTATTGGCCCCCATAATGAGCATAACGAACAGACTGACATGCCCTACTACTCCCTGAAAGTCAGTGTCAACAGAGCGTCAATGATTTTTAGTGTTGCATCTTCAGTAATATGAGTGGCACTCGATCTCAAGCATCTATACAGAAGAATATGGCAGCCAGTATATGAAGATATGTATGTGATATTCCCGCCACATCCTCTGGCACTGTAACAACTTATTTTATTTACAGAGCTACCACTACGTATTCTTGAGCCATTTGGTGTATAAAAACAGTCAAAATGATGGGTATAGATCATAACGGCCGCATTGCACAGTGATTAACCATGATGGAAGGCCAACAATCGTTGACACTCCATTGATGCTCATTATCCAGATGGGGCAGGGAGCATTTCACTTCCTCTTTTGCCTATCAAGGCAGCCAATACTCCGTTGATGACTATATGCAACCTGTCGCTCTTCAGATTACTGAAGGTATACAACCAACAATTTTTGACACTCTGTTGACCCTCATTTTCATAATGCGGCAGGAAGGGTATTGCAATGTGTGTTGCATATAAAGGCGTCAAAAAATTCCTTTATGACAGACTGCAACCTATTGGTGGTGTGTTTACCCAGGACGCATGACCAAAAATTGTTGACGCTCTGGTGACACCCATATTAAAGATAGGGCAGGGAGGGTATTGCAATCTGCTTTGCCTATAAATGCAGTCAAAAATTCCTTGATGACTGACTCCAACATATCGGCTGTGTGATTACCCAGGACACAGGACCAGAAATCGTTAACGCTCGATTGACGCTCATTTCCTAGATGAGGTAGAAGGCATGTCATTATAATTTTTGCCTATCAACGCCGCCAATACCTTGAATATATATAACCATGACCGAATCACTTTTTATTACCAGACATGCATGACCGAAAATTGTTGACACTCCATTGACGCTCATTTTGCCCCTGGTGTATCCACAATATGCACTCATGTGATTTGGTGTAATCCATCATTCTCATTGTTTTGGCAGCCTTTTGAGTATTCTTATTTACTTTCATCTTGATCACTGCGTTGTTGTTTAATAATACATATCAATATGTAATAATAATCTCCAGAATCCCATGTCTTTCGATTAATGCTCGTTATCACTTTCATGTTTGCTCAATAGGCTGCTCTGGTCTTCAAAATGGTTGTTAGTTGCATTACCACACAACAGATAGTGTACTAACCAGTGGATGTTTCTTCATCAGTCAGCGTATCTGGATCGAAATCTGTATCTGGCTGGCTATCCTGGGCAGATGAATCAAGATTCAAATATTCGGGACACGGAAGAGATGTATGTGAAAACACATATCGTGCTGGCAAATTGACAATATGGGTACGTTGTGCTGCGAAATTATGACCAGTTGAGACAGGTGGCATGCCCGGCAAAGGTCGTGTCGGCTGTCCGCGTCAGGCGGGTGGAGGTGGACCTGTTACTTCTCATCCCCAGAGTGGCTGCCGAATCTTTTTAGTGCCATTTGGGCAAGAAGGCATCCTGACGTGTAGTTTTGACAAAGCATAGGCGGGTGTCTTTCCATCACCACCGTCACATTTTTGTACTCCGGAAATTCAACACCCACCATGTTCTCTTCTCAGACCTTGGCGTAAGGTGACCTAATCAGATATTGTGTTTCCTCAATTCCGGCCCGCGAAAACCTGCACCAGGCCACATTGGCTATATTCAAGGCCAGGTGCCTGTCGGACTGTTCCAGCTGTACCTGACTTCCTTTCCTGGCCATAGTTGCAGACATATTGAAAACCTACAAGAAATTTGTTGCTGCTTCTACCGATGAGATTCGGCTGTTACCTCTACAATGAATGCTTCCGTCGCCTCCTCTACGGCGATTGAACCTTGTTTCGTCCACTCACGTGGATGCTTATAAGGAAATTCATCCGCGAAAATTCCAGAAGTGAAAAGATCAGGATGTTCAATTTCGCAGAATTTGAGGCCAAGTTCCTTTGTCGAACATGCAGGTTTCCCATTATGTGCGGTGATATATTGCTCACATAGCTATCCACAGACACCTGCTTTACATTATACAGTTAGTTGACAGCTGTTTACTTCGATATGGATCTACTTACCTGCAACTTAGTGATGCTTCTTACTATTGCTGCTTCCAGTCTTACGGAGGATTGTTATGTGTGCATCTTGTGTCATATATTTGCTGGATGTATTGGCAGTGTCACGGTGGAGTAACCAGTGTGTGCTTGGTTGCTGTGTGCCAATTATTACCGGATTCAATTTAGTGCCTGCCAAATGGCTGAATTTTGATCTGGTTACAACTGGCTGAGGTGGTTGTTTAGCCATGATTTGCTCGTGTGGAATAGGAGAGGAAGATGATACCCAAAAGCAGTGGGACGCTCTGAGAACTATATAGTTAGCTTCATGTCAAAATGGAATAAGTAGCAGCCAACACGATTGTTATACTCAACATGAATCCAGCTGAGTCTGGCTGGAATGTGCAGGGGTTTCCCACGGCCCGAGGATTTGCCATACATCCGTCCGATGTTGTTTGTTTGTACAGAGCTCTCGATTGTGCTGTATTACAGACTAAATCGCATGATTGTCAGATAATAATAGGATATTGTTCGAGGGAAAGGACATCTGCTGATGTTTGTCTCAAATGATCCCCGGGAAGGTACATGAAACTGACTCTAACAATCAAGTCATGTTGTACCGTTAGCCTAACTATACCGAATTTATTGACAGTCAGATGTGATATTTTGCATTGTTCAAGATGAGTCAGCATATGAACCATGACATAAAAGATGCAGCTTGCCTACATATTGTCCATCACTTGCACCATCCAACATCTCGCCCAACTACATAGTCCACGCAAACGACAACTGTGGATGCTCCAGGAGAGAAATATTTGCCACTTGTGGCGGACAAATCTGGCAAATTGACATAGCGGTCCACCCAATGACGTTATCAAGTGAATGAAGGTATGAGCGGCTTGGAAGCAGAAAGAGTCCGAGCCCTTGCAGCATTGCGCAGCTTGCTATCCAAACAGAAGCTTGCAGCCTAGAAACGACAAGGAACCCACTTCTTAAGTAATGAAGAGAAAGAGAAATGGATTGAGGATTATGGTGAGAGAGAAACCGCTAGGGCAAGAAAGCGAGTTGAAGATGCAGAGGGAGAGATCGGGCCGCACCAGCAAGATACAGAGAAAGCCGAAAACGGGGGATTGATGACCAGGGAGCCCAAAGCAACTTTTTATCGGATGAGTGTTGCTATTGAAGACAGCCTGAGCAATGTCCCAACTTCCAACAATCAGGAGGATGGGGAAGATGAGAATGATGATGACACAGAGCAGGGTCAGCTGACGGAAGATGATGAACCCGGCCAGGCGATGTGCAGAATCTCCAAAACCATGCAGCAGGGCTTGGACAGGGTTTGGCAGAATCAGATGAAGCTTGAAGAATCGAAACAACCGGCATGGGAGGATGCAGCCGACTACAGGCTTGATTGAGAGAAGACCAACGGTACATCCGGATTGAGTGTTCCGGCAATTGTTCTACACCAAACAGATGAGGACGCAGCATCACCTGCACCGACAACATTTCGAGAGGGTATAGAGTGTCTGTTCATGGTCCCCGAAATTTCACAAATACCACAAAGAACTTCTCGCCACGGAAGTAGTCATAGGAGGCTAAGTTCTGGAACGCCGCAATCCAAGATGAAATTACCCTGTCTTTCACCTGCCGCATGGCCCAATTTGTCTCCTTTGCTCAATGCGAAGCCTGTTGAACCTGTAAGCGTTCACCTTTGAATATAGTCTCCCCAGCTAATCACGATATAGATATTAGATTCAGATGAAGACCTTGTGATGGCTCCTGTGTGAGCGAAGGAACACAGAAGCAAATTTGTATTTTTGACATCATATCTCTATGAAATGCAATTTGTGTACCAATTTGCCTATGTGTCAGCATTTTCTTGATTGCAGTGACCGAATTGTGTGACATGATAATTTGTCTGTGAATGAACAAGAGTCGAACACACCATGCAAAAGGTCTAGAATCCAAATCAAGCTTTATGACGGCCAACACATTCGATTTCTGTTTGCCGATTACCATCATGTGAGTAACCCACAGCTTTATCAGTGAAGATATATAATACCAAAATTTCAGTGAGTGATGTCATACGAGTCATAGAAAAGCTGGTCAGTACTCATTATGAATCTGGCTGAATGATGACCATTGTGCTGCATTCATCCATGTATCCAACTGCATAACTCTCCACACAGACCTGGTACACATGGTTGAGATTTTTGAAATTGCTTATGGTACATGATTGAAATTGAGGAGAAGGAGCTGGATGAGGAATGGTGAGGACGTCGAGCTATAGTGACCGAACACTAGTTAAATGTTCTACATGCCATGAATTGCCGGCCGAAAGCGCAGGACTGTGATAGCGCCACGTACTCTCTCACTCAGATGACCTGGAGAGAGGTTGATCAGGCATTGAGAGGTAACAGATTACCGTAATGCAAATGATAATACTGAATGACTCAATATTGGATAGCAATAATGCGTATACGATGTTACGGGGGTTCTTAGTCCCAATAATCAATACAACATTTATTAACTAAGTACAGCCGCCTATCTCGATTTCTGTTTCTCTCCTCGTTTCATCCCAAATCTCAACCTCTTACCCTCTCTTTGCAAGAGCTGCCAAATCGAAAGGTCTCCAGTGGCCTTCCCCCAAATAGACGAAGATTAGGCTTTGTCGTTGATCAACGAATCCTCAGAAACCTCCTCGAATGGTAACGCGCCGGTATTCAGATACGTGAGCACAAGGTGGTGGATATTGTCGAGTTCGCAGAAACGTAAATCCACCCGGTAAGTGTGCGTCAGATTGGCCTCTTCCAACTGAGAGAGTCGATTGCTGAAAGATTCCACTATCCGTTGCAGTGCGTACTCGGCAGGTCTGTATCGATGTCCAGACATAAAAAGCCCAGTCACTGGTACTGATTAAAGAAGACATCATTAATGTAGAGATAGATAGGATTCTTAATAATATTTTAAGATCGTCTTCGGTGCTCTGTGTTGAATGTTTCTGGCTGTTTGCCCCTCACTTCTTCCCTTGACAATGCTGTCTCTTTATCGCAACATCCTAGGCCCCCACGCCTAGCTGCGATGACCACGAACGCTTTTCTGATCGTTATCTTGTGCGTATGCAATGCGGTTTGAAAGCATTACGCTCTTGACAATCAGGCCATCCATCGCCCCCGAAGACAGACTTAATTTAGACAGCGCGTAGTTGCTTCAGTCGGTAGTTGGAACTTCCACCAAACAGGTTGGTGAAGCTTATCGCCTGTTAGATCCCTCAAACTTATGAGTTATTGAATTGTGTCATAGATTTAATCGGCGACCAACCAATACCATGCCAACATTGATTATTGACGTGTAAGTTCGTATCCGATATGAGATTACATTGCGATCCAGACTAATCAAGTCAATGAATAGTGTTCACTCTAGGGTCTAAGCCGATGTCAGTGATCCCGCAGTTCCGTCATGCTAAGGTCGACACTGTTCTCTAACCGTACCGTACTCAGCAGCATCCTAGCCCATTACAGGTAAGGGTGAAAAGTTCTCGTAATTGCATATTGACTATCAACTGCCGTGTGTAATAATTACGCATGCCCCGCAGAGTATCCAGGTATGAACAAAGTACCCACACTTCGCGTGACTAATGAGAACTTCCGCTAAAGAGCATATTACTGACATCAGCAACACACATTGCCCTCCGGGTGGAATGACTCCGTCAGAGTGGACGCGCTCCGTCAGAGCCGTCAGAGACACCCTGGTGGCCGCCTACTCTCCGCCCGGCGCCAATACAACGTGTCACGTTAAATATCGCCCTCCGGTCGCGGTTTCGCCGTTTCTTCTCGCTCTGTCGGTATCCTATTGTAAATGAACACTGTGACGTTGTGGCCAACTGTGACCATACGTCAGAATGGGTTCATTGGGTCCATCAGCAAGATGTGAATCGGTCCGGAAGCCACACGCAGGGTTCCATAAGCTCAAGGCATTTCGTCTATCATATTCGTCTTTGTTACAGTCCCAAGATTTGCTACCTCATAATATGGCATGCATTATTTAAGTATCTCTATATATATACATACGGTCAATCTGTCCACAGATAGTAGTCAAACATAATCGGAGGTTCTTGCTCGAGGAGCCTAAGAAGAAAGTGAGAAGATATGATACTACCCGGCCGAGAGAATCCACGCAATCTCGTGGATCCAGATGGGATAAAAATGAGATGATGTCTATCTACCCTGGGGTCTCCCAAATATGTACTCCCTGTCGTTGAGTCCACCTCCGTTACCCATGTATCTCCGTACACCCGCCGTTGCTCATTAACAATGTATTTGGAGCCCGTGCTCGAGCGAGTTGAGAGAGGCACTTTGACGTTGTGATCGAGCCAGTTTGGAGATGCACTTTGAGGCCGAGATCGAGTGAACTCAGAGATGCACTTGGAGGCCGTGACCGAGCGAGGTTGGAGATGCAATTGGAGACCGAGATTGAGTGAACTCAGAGATGCTCTTTGAGGCCGAGAGCGAGTGAACTCATAGATGCACTTGTAGGCCATGATAGAGCGAGTTTGGAGATGCACTTTGAGGCCCTGACCGAGCGAGTTTGGAGATGCACAATTAGCCCGTGATCGAGCGAGTTTGGAGATGCACTTTTAGGCCGCGATCGAGCGAGATTGGAGGAGTACTTGGAGGTAGTCGATTTGGAGGCGGTAGATCGGGAGGGAGGTGGGACGGCAGCGGAGACTCTATTGATTGCTTATCTCGTAATCGTGGGAATGTAGAGAGTTGAGTTCAATAATGTCCGCCAAGAGATGAGAGCTGGCTGGCGGCGGGAGACGGTCGATCTTGGGATGATGCAATACTGAGTGTATGCAGTACTCGCTATATGCTGTACTCGATGTATGCTGTACTCGGCGTTAACTCATGATCATTGCATGGAGAGATAGACTGGTATGACTTCATCTCGTGTTCTTAGGTGATGGTAGAGTTGAGCATGAGAAAGTGAGAGATCAGAGGAGATGGGGGAAATCATCATGAGAAACTGGGACTTAGAGAATGTCGGGTGCAAGTCAGTTGACAATCCCCAACACGGCTGATACGAGTCCCGATCCGGTGGGTAATAACACCGATACGAGGTCTTCGACACCCGATCAGGCAAGTCGTACTCCTGATGTCTCATAGCCGCTCGTATTCTCCATATCATTCTCATCTTCATCCCCCATCTCTCTCTCTCTCATCCATAACTCTACCATCATCGCAAGAACACAAAGTCAAGTCATCCCTCTCTATCTCTCCAAGCCATCATCATGAGTTAACACTGAGTGTAGCATACACCGGGGACATCTTACACCGAAGATTGTCTGTCGTCCCTTCATTCTCATGATTACGAGTTGACACCTGAATGTAGCTTCAGCTTCCGACGTACCTCCCTACACGGTCGACCGCCATCAGCCAGCTCTCCATGCGAGCTCAAAGGTAAAATCACATTGTCACATTCCCACCTTTGCGAGTCAACTATATGATGAATGGAGTCTCTGCACCGGGCACGCCGTCCATCGACCGCCCCCAAGTACTCATTCAATCTCGCTCGATCAGGGCCTCCAAGTGCATCTCTAAACACGCAGGACTACGGCCTTCAAGTTCGCAAGATCACGGACTCCAAGTGCAGAACTCCAATCTCGCTCACTCGCGGCCTCAAAGTGCATCTCCAATCTCGCTCCATCACGACCTAAAAGTTCATCTCCAAACTTGCTCAATCACGGCCTCAAAGTGCATCTCCAACCTCGCTCTATCCCGGCCTCCAAGTGCATCCCTGAGTTCACTCGATCGTCATCTTCAGGCCCACCTCGAATTGCTGACCATCACTGCGTGCTGCCAGTCCAGATATACCGTGTGTTGATAGGTAGCTATATAGATACATAGATACAGAAATGGGAATACAAACTGAATTCATCAGTTTGGAAAATCGTTGAACGATAAGTAGTAGCTATGATGTAACATTGCCAGGCATTGTGTAAACGGCTTGAGCATAACTGCAGCCCCTGCGAAGAGTGTAACACACGTGTCCTTCTGATGGTGCGTAAACGTCACCACAAAGTGAAGGAGTACGTATGCAATGCCACTCGTCGGCTGGGCGACGTGTAGCGTGTAATTCTCCGTCAGCGGGTACAAGATTCGGTCAGAGCCGTTAGAGCCCTCTGTAACACCCGCGTTTTTCTGACGGAAGCTAAAGTAGTTTCTGATGGACCACTTGAATACTACATGCATAGGTGTTATGCATATGGTAGATATGTATGCATCCAGTAATCATAATCAAGTATCAATATCGCTACTAGGAGACAACCCCTAACATTCAATAAGGTCTGCTGCACACGGAATTCTGTGTAATTGCAACTCAACTACATGTTGCTCCCCTAGGTAAGCTATAGTACATGTGGCCAGTAATCATCCGCACCGCCGAAGTTTTTCACTTCTCGGCTATGGTGACACCACTGAGTGATCATAATTGAATGTGCTAGCATGCCCCTAAGTTTCACTAATTGATCGACCTGCTGTTCAAGTTTGATCCCACTAGGGTTCACTTGACTGACGAACATGTTTACGTAATCGCAGGTAGGTGTTTTGCATATTAACATCTCCATTCATTTGTCACATGTACCTGCTTCATTGAAACATGTATCATTACCGCTGCTCAAGGAGAACGCCTAACACAGCTTCATAGAATATGGCCACTATGGGATCATGATATGTAGTTGGGTGAAAGGGATTCATGCTTTCATGTCGACTTACACCTCTGACAGCACATCAAAATGTTTGCAACTCATATACTTCACATCAGCAAAATGTATTTTAGTCTCTGGAAGCCTCCAGAAGAGTCTGAGAGGATGTGGAGTGTAAACTTAGATGGGTCAATTTCAGGAGAGTATCAGACTGTAGGAGGGCATTCCGGCCAGCCTTCAGAGTAACTGAGATCTATGTTGACTAGTACAGGAGTACCATGGGAGTGATTGTGATACGTTTGGGATCTCCTCGTAGCGCCGGAGAGAACTTTGGGTGCACCTGGAAGTGCCTCCGACAAGTCTCGGAGCGTCAACAACAAGTGTGGGAGCTCCCCAAATCTCAGTAGAGCAGTCTGCGAAAACCATCTTCTATGGGAATTCTACAGGTGTGCCTGGGATGCTGCAGGCGCGCCTGGAATGCTGCAGGTGCGCCTGGAAATCATAGCTACAATTTATCGTGCAACAATTGTTAAAATTCATGTACTCAGATTGTATTCTCATCTATTTATCTATGTATCAATATAGCTATGTATCTATATAGTTACCCATCTACACACAATATATCTGGATTAGCTGCAGGTGGTGATTGAGCGCAATTTGAGGTGCACCTGGAAATGACGATCGATTGAACTCAGAGGAACACTCTGGCGCCATGATCGAGTGAGTTTGGAGATGTACTTGCAGGCGGTAATCGAGCTGATTTGGAGATACACATAGATGCCGTGATCGAGTGAACTTAGAAATGCACTCCGAGATCACTAACGAGCAGGTATGTGGATGCACTTGGAGGCCATGATCGTGCCAACCTGGAGGCCGTAATCGTGCGAGTTTAGAGATGCCCTTGGAGACCGTGATCGAACGAGTTTGGAGATACACTTGGAGGCCATAAAAGTGAGGACTTGTAGGCTGCAATGGAGCGAGTTCGGACGAGTACCTGGAGGCAGTCGATGGACGGCCTGTGTGGTGCTGACACTCATTTCATCAGTTAGTTAACTCCCAACTGTGGGAATGTAAAAATGTGACTTAACCTTTGAGCTGTCATGGAGAGCTGGCTGATGGTAGTCGATTGTGTAGGGAGGCACGCCAGAGGCTGAAGCTACATTCAGGGGTCAACTCGTAATCATGAGAATGCAGGGAAGACAAACACTCCTGGGTGGATGCTGTACTCAGTGTATGCTGTGCTTGGTGTATGCTTTTACTCAGTGTCAACTCATGATCATGACATAGAGAGATAGAGAGGGATGACTTAACTTTGTGTTCTGTGATGATGGCAGAGTTGTGGACGAGAAAGTCAGAGATGGGGGACAATGATAAGAAGAATGTAGAGAATACGAGCGGATATGAGAATCCATGGGTACGACTTGCCTGATCGGGTTAGGGAGACCTCGTATGGGTGTAATTACATGCCGGATCGGCACTCGTACCTGCCGTATCGGGCATAGTAAATTGACCTGCACACGAAATTCTCTCAAGGCCCAGTTTCTCATCACGATTTGTCCCATCTCCTCTCATCTCTTGCTTTCTCATCCTCAACTCTACCATCACCTAATAACATGAAGTTCAGTCATGCCTCTCTATCTCTCCATGCCATGATCAAGAGTTAACACCCAGTACAGCATACAATGAGTACTGCATAAACCTTGTACTGCATCATGCCAACACCGACTGTCTCCCGCTCTCAGCCAGTCTGTCATCTCTTGGCAGACCATGTTGTACTCAGTTCTCTACATTCCCACCATCATGAGTTAACCAATGAACACAGTCTCAGCTCCCGTCGCGCCTCCCTCCCGAACTACCACCTCGACATTGACCGCCTCCATGTGCTGCTCCAATCTGTCTCGATCATGGCCTCAAAGTGCATCTCTAAACTCGCTCGATCAAAGCCTCCAAGTGTATCACCAGACTTGCTCGATTACGGCCTCGGAGTGCATCTCTCAGCTCACTCAATGGTGTTGTACAATGTTGGAGCTAGAAGGCAGACATCCCATCCTCAACAGTCTGGCGCACCTCTCATGGCATCTGAAGGGAATTCGTGAGAAAGAGCGGTTCTGGCTCGAGGAGCGTACAAAGAGAGTAAGAGGATATGAAAGGACACCCACCATGATGAGCCACACAAATTGCTTCGATCTATGAAAGCTAGGCAAGTGTGCATGAGACCGACTGTTGGGAAGGATAGTGTGGGAATTATTTAGAATAAGATGATGTCTATCTACACCGGGGTCGTCCAAATTTATAGTTCCTGTCGCTGAGTTGATCTCTGTTATCCCGGTATCTCCGTATGTATATATATGGAGAGACTTAGATTATAGATGCCATATTATGATGTAGCAAATCTTGTGACAGTAGCAAAGACAAATATGACAGACGAAATGCCTTGTGGTTGTGGAACACCAAGAACCACTGGTGTGAGAATATGGCATCAAGTCTCCCGCAGAGCTTGTGCTGAGGTCTCAGCTGCTCTTGAAGTCTCCTGCAGACCTGTGCTGTGGTCCCAGCTGCTCTTGAAGTCTCCCGCAGACCTGCACAGAGGTCTCAACAGCTCCAAAATTTCAATATTCTAATCGTCAAATCTCGTAGCATCCTGAATGCACCTCCATCGCTGGAGGTGCTTTCAGGAGCACCTGTGAATGCTCTTGCGGAGTCTGAGATAACCTTGCAACAGTCCAAGGGGGGCTGGGAGCATCTGGAAGTACTTAGAAGCACTGGTGCGAGCTACAGGAGTGTCTGGGAGGTTTGCGTATGGCTTCCGGACCGATTTACATTTTGCTGATGCAGGCGCTGCTGAAACAACAGTTTGAAAAGCATTCAAACATTCACAGATTCCAAAATGGTCAACAAATAACTGTCACATGCACTGCAGAATACCTGTCAATTCTACACTCAGATCTTCGAGATCTAGTGCAGAATATATCGAATCGCACTGTAATGTATGTGCTGTCGAGACAATATTGTATTGACGTAGTGTAACCAATCCTACAGCTTGTACTCATCTGTCATAACTGAAGAATATAGCCAGGATTTCATTGCTTAGAATTGAAGTTCAGGGACACCTCAGATCCACAGTCCAGCCAGGTGTGACTATCTTTGATTCTACCCTGGTCGCAGATTCTATTTGAATGGACTTTTTTGGCAAGCCACCTGTCCTGATTATCATTTGATTCCAGTGCAGTAACCATTCTGATGTTTGTATACTCAATTCCTATTACCCTGGAAATATTCTTTTAACTACATTTCACATAGATTTTCGTCCATCCTGGATGCTGTTCAATCTGTGGCCACCGCCACAGTCAGATTGTCATCTGTCACACTGCAATTGTTTATCTGGCAGCAGCTAAACATCGCCCAACCAAGATAGTATCTGACTTTATGCTTGATCGGTATGAGCTGGCTGCCACTACAATGCCACGACTGATACACTCTGTGTCAATCCATTCTTTGGGGGATGGTGCACACCACACACTTACCTTAAATGACGAGCTCTAGGTTATAAGTAAAAAGGCTTAACTGGATATTGACAAAGAAGAATGTTAGGACATAACTGTCCAAGATTCTGAAATAACTTCACCAATTGAGCTTCCATCACCTAGCTGCAGATTGAGAGTGTGAATTTCCGAAGACAGCTTCTGGTGCATAACTCTGCAGAAGCCTGGCAGCTTCCGCTTACCTGTATATGATATGACCTCCAATTGCCATAAAATCATCATCCTTCTAATGCCAACTTTACTGCATTTGGGCTACCTTGGATGTGTGCACTGCCAACAAAGAGAATCATACAATAGACTATGTGTACTAACATCAATTAAGAGCACTCAGAGATATAGATCAGAATTGTAATATTTGCTGTGTGACTCAATTGCTGAGCAGCTGCTTCTCGCCACCACATCACTCGAATGGCTCAAGCATGTGGCAAATTATCAACAAATGAAATCCAATTTCCACCCATTTCCCAACCCAAAAGTGTATGCAAAACACAGTAGCATGAATGGTAAAGTAAAGAGCGAGTAACTACTGAGACTACAACTTACTGTTGAAGTAGGAGGTGTCTTCACATCCAGCTAGTATAGTAGAATGAATCGTGCATTCCAACTCAATAGGTGTACCACCTCAAATCGCTGGAACTGTATGCTCTCGGTTATCTTCCTGGTTTCAGATACATCCTCATGATGCATTGATATCATACACTTGTCTGAACTGCAAAATTTATTTAACATCATTAATGGAGCATTGAAACTCATAATCATTTTGTGATTAAATGATGCAGTTATTACAAGACATGGTTCACAGCATGTTAATGTGTGTGATGAGGTATGACCCATTTGCTAGCAATCTGGACATTGATGAGAACAGGAATTGATTAGATTACCCCAAAATCTTCAACAAACCTTATAGTTCTTTCACTGTATTGAACCTCTCCTTGTTCAATCCAAATTCTCCATCTCACACTGACAGCAATACTAATTAGGTATACAGCAGACACCGACCTCTGAATGTGAAGTTTGCCCCACATCATTTTCTTATCAACCTGAACCTTTCCAGCCATATTGTTCATATTCAGCCTGTCGTGATCACAATGTATCCTTCCAATCGGTATACTGCATTTGGGGATTCTGACATATCCAAAATACAAGAAAACTCTGCATGAACCTATGTAACTTTGACTTTTGCCATACACCAAGGACACAACTCTATCCATGTTCTGCAGATTCTTCAATATACCAACAATTCTGTGCCATGCGGTCTCCTGGCATATACTACAAGTGCAGGAATAATGAGTATCTTCAGCCAAGCCATATGGATGGGCATTAGGGTTCAAGCGATGTCTCAATATGCTATACGTCTCGCACTTTGAGTTCCGTAGTCATACAGCTTTGTTAATGACTCAAGTTCTTCAGGTACATTTATGACATTCTGTGTGTCTGGTTCACTGATCAGCAAAAACCCTTGTATCCGTTTGAAACATCCGGGTATTCTGGACTGCTCTGACGGCTCTGACGGCTCTGATGGAACCTTGTACCCTCTGACGAAGAATTACACAGTACTCGTCGTTCAGGGGACCGGTCACATCGCACACTTTCCTCCTTAACATTATGCCTGGAATGTGGTGCCGTATACGCACCATCAGCGTGACAGGTGTGTCACACTCTTCCCAGGGGCTGCAGTTATGCTGAAGCTGTTTACACAATGCCTGGCAATGTTTATGCCTGTCTTCGGCCGATAGTCACATTGTACCTCTCAGCAATCGCTCCATATCGGATACCGCACTCTCTCTGTATATGTGTGGCTTTGCTAATTTGACAATTATTGCAAGACAGTCTTCGCTTCGGATAAATCGCTTGCTGTTGCATTTCATCAGCACAATGTAAATCGTTCCAGAAGCGGCAAGCAATCCTCCCAGACACTCCAGGAGACCTCACCAGTGCTTCTATGTACTTGTAGATGCTCCCAGACCCACCTGGAGCTTTGCAAAGTACTCTCAAACTCTGCAAGAGCATTCTCAGGTGCTCCTGAAAGTACCTGCAGTTATGGAGGTGCATTCAGGATGCTCTGAGATTTGACTTCTAGAATACTCCATTTTTGCAGCTCCTAAGACATCTGCGCACATCTGCGGGAGACTTCGAGAGAAGCTGAGACTGCTGAGCAGCCCTGTGGCATACTTGGACAGCAGCCCAAACCGCTGCACAGCTCAGCAAGAGAGTTGGTGCCATATTTTCACAGCAGAGGTTCATACATAACTACAAGGCATTACGGCTTTGTTACAGTCACAAGATTCGCTACGTCATAATATGACATGTATCAATTCAGTTTCTCTATCTATATAAATATGGTCAATTGGCCGCAGATGGTACTCATGCACAATCAGAGGAGCACCTGGACACGCCCATTGAGAGAACATAGGGATGCACCACATGGAGGCCATTGTGGTGAAATGTTGGAGCTAGAAGGCAGAGATCCCACCATCAACACTCTGCCACACCTCTCGTGATATCCAAACGGAATTAATGAGGAAGAGCTGTTCTGGTTCGTGGTGCTTAGGACTTGTGTGAGATAATATGATACTACCCAGAATTGAGGATCCACGGAATTGCGTGGATCCACGAAATCTCGTAAAGAGTATGTCAGATCAAAAGTTAGGAATGCTAGACTGTGTATTTTCATTGTACAATAAGATGAAATGGAGATGAGATGATGTCTATGTATTCCAAGGGTCTGCCGAATATATACTCCCCGTCACTCTGTCCACCTTCGTTACCCAGATATCTCTGTACACCTGCCATTGCACCATGAAAATGTACTTGGAGGCCGTGATCGAGCGTGTTTGCAGATGCACTTGGAGGCCATGATCATGTGGACTTGGAGGCCATAATTGTGCGAGTTTGGAGATACACTTGGAGGCAGTAATTGAGCGTATTTGGAAATGCACCAGGGGCCGAGATTGAGTGAACAGAGAGATGCACTTGGAAGCCATAATTGAGCGTGTTGGGAGATACATTTGGAGGCAGTGGATCAGGAGACAGTGGATCTGGAGGCGGTAGATCGTGAGGCAAGTGCGATGGACGCCGAGACTCTATACATTGGTTAACTCGTAACTGTGGGACTGAACAGAATCGAGTACAATGAGGTCCGGTGACAGAGTGGTGACTGGATGCCAGCGGGAGACAATCGTGCTTAGGATGATACAGTCCGCGATGTACGCAGTACTAAGTGAGTGCTGTACTCGGTGTGCACTCTTGATAATGGCATGGAGTGATAGAGAGGGATGAATTAACTGCTTGATCTTAGGGGACGGTAGAGTTGAGGATGAGAAGGAGAGAAATGTGAAGAGATGGGGCATATCATCATGGGAAATTGGGACTTACAGAATTTCATGTGCGAGTCAATGTACAATTGCGGATATGGTATGTACGAGTTACGATCCGGCGGGAAATTACCCCGATACGAGGTTTTCCGAACCCAATCAAGCCAGTCGTACGCCTGATTTCGCATATCCACTCGTATTCTCCAGATTGTTCTCATCTTCATCCTCCATCTCGCTCTTTCTCATCCACAACTCTACCATCATCCCAGAACACAATGTTAAGTCATACCTCTGTATCTCTCCATGCCATAATCATGAGTTGACAACCAGTACAGTATACGCCGGGAATAGCATCCAGCCAAGATTGTCTTTCCTTCATTCTCATCATTACCAGTTGACCCCTGAATGTAGCATCAGCTTCCGGCAACCCTCCCTACAAAATTGGCCGCCACCAGGTAGCTCTCCATGAGAGCTCAAGGGTAAAGTCACCGTGTCACATTCCCACGGTTGCAAGTTAAATAACTGATGAATACAGTCTGAAGCACCCGGTGTGCCATACATCGACCGGCTATGAGACCTCGTCCAATCTTGCTCTATCACGGCTTCCACGGTGTTCATCAAACTCACTTGATTACAGCGTCCAAGCACATGTCCAAACTCGCTTGATCACGGCCTCCGAGTGTATCTCCAAACTCGCTCGACCACGGCCTCCAAGTTTGCAAGATTATGGTCTCCAAGTGCATCTCCAAACCCACTCAATCACTGCCTCCAAGTGTACCTCTGTACTCGCACAATTACGTCCTCCAAGTTCACACAGTTATGGCTTGCAAGTGCATCTACGAACTCAACCGATCATGGCCTCCAAGTGCATATCCACACTGGCTCGATCATGGCCTCGGAGTGTCTCTCTGAGCTCACTCAATCGTCATTTTCAGGTGCACCTCAAATTGCTCTCAAGCACCGCCTGCGGCCAGTCCACATATACTGTGTGTAGATGGGTAGCTGTCAAGATCGATAGAAGAGAATAGAAACTGAATACATGAGTTTTAAAAATCGTTGAATGATAAGTAGTAGCTATGATTCCCAGGTGCAGCAGCAACGCTCCCAACGAAGATGTTGTTGTTCCAATACCGCTATACAGTGATTCGAAGTGCTCCGAGGCTTGTCGCAGGCGCTCCCAGGTGCTCCCAGGCTTATCGTTGGCGCTCCTGGACATGATGTGAGCATTCGCAGACATGTCGTTGGCACTCCGAGTCTTGTCATCAGCACTCCCAGACTTGTCATTGGCACTCCCAGACTCGTCTTCAGCACTCCTAGACTTGGCGTCGGCACTCCCCGACTGGTCATCGGTGCTTCCAGACTTGTCGCCAGCGCCCCAAGGTGCTCCTAGGTGGACCCAAAGTTCTCTCCGGCACTCCAATGTGTTCTCAAACTGTTCACAATCAGTCCCATGGTACACCAGCACTAGTCATCAGAGATCCCAGTTACTCCGAAGGCCGGCCGGAATGCCCTGTTGGGTCTGATACTCTCATGATATTGATGCATCTAAGTTTACACTCCACATCCTCTTAGACACTCCTGAAGGCTTCCAGTGACTGAAATACATTTTGCTGATGAAGGGCCGGTAGCTGGGACGATACTCTCAAGCCGTCATCAGGGCGGTACTCCTCAGTTGTATACATCTTCAATTGATAGCTTGTAACAATACTCCTAAGTCCATACTATTTATCTGAAGCGGTGAACTGATCAGTTACCTCATAAAGATCTATTGTAGTAATCCTTCTATGCATCTTGAGTGAAGCCTTTTTAATCTTCTTCGATATCAGTCCGGAATCCATTAGGGGCTGGTATTGAATAGGACCTATGGTGGATCTCCCGGTCCTACACTATACAGTTAACACAATATATTCGCATCAGAAGTGATTGGTGAGTTATCAGTTTCCTATTCTCCACCGCAGCCTCATCATGTCTGCTACTTTGAAACTCTCACAAGCGACCAATGTAATAGACCTTGGTGGTAATCACCATGTGTGATTTGAATCCAAACAATGCAATCCATTGTACTCACTCGAATAATTGTTTCCACATGAGAATCTGCTATACTTTGTTTATGACACCTTTGCAGATCTTATTTCTGATAGTCCAAATCCATTCACTCCCTGGCATCAGCACTTTTGGGATTCAGGAAAGAATGCACCATTGCTGGAGGTCAATGACCCAGTGTTCAAGCAATGGTGGACCAAGTACCCTGGCTCTGATGATTGCTGTGGGGAATGTCCATGGTGTTGGGCCATCGAATATGAAAGTGATCCAGAATTGTCCCAGAATCTGAAACCAGCATCATTTAGTCGGTTTACTTCAACTATTTTTTCCATTGTCAACGATTTTATTGCAATATCTTTGGGTCAATGGTAAACAGATTTGTAATTGGTTGCAGGATAGATGTTCAATAACTCCTAAGCCAATCTAGAAACATACATTTTATTGGTCAAGTCTTCAGTAGCGGAAAGTTGAATATGGCCACCAAAAGAAATTCGGCAACCAATGCAATATTCCATTCAATTGTCAACGTCTTATGGTGTTTTAGAACAGCTACCTGACATAGAATCATGTGATGACTTTCACCTGCTGGGTTGTGAGGCCTATATCAATTTTGATCTCTTTGATAACTCATCGTGCCAATCTTGCATCCAATCCGATACTGACATATGAGATACCACTGTTGACAACAATCACTGCCCGCCAGACGAGAACAAAATTTGGTCCTTGGGGTATCAGGAGTTATACCTTCCAACAATCCGTTCACCTTCATAAGACTTTCCTAAGTTTGACCATTGTGTTGCAATTTTTTATGAGAGGGAGTCTCTCTGATAGACATTGTTCTGAGTCTATGGTCGTGGAATACGATGAAGACTATGATACACATATGTTTGACTGGTGAACAGTGGCTTAGGATGTATACGGATAGTTCGGATGGTGAGAAATAGTGGCGGAAACATAATTGAGCTTTGTGAACAATACAAATCCTCGTTGATGTTGAATGATTTGGATTTTACTGTCATTAGATTATTGTGAATTCAAATTATTGTTTTACTGTTAGGCATACTACATTGTGATTCGACTATATATTGCAATCATATTTGAATATTTCAAGAATCCAGCAATGGGGTTGCACATTGTATTACGTTGTGATTATGTCATGGCTTATCGTGTCCCATGCACAGAATTGCTTGAGTCTGTACAGTCTGGCTTGACACCCCAAAGTTGTATATGCTTATGGGAATCTTGAGCACTGTTGTTCCCGAGGTGAAAAGTGGTTGTCAGTCATTTCGTTGATATGTTTTGGAATCCTGTTCAACGTTTTCAGGGAGAAGCAATTTGGCTGTATCATCAACTTTCAGCCAGAACAATGTTATTTCACACATTATCAGTAGAGTCATGGAGATGGTCCGTTGATTTAGAGCGGTGGTTCACTGTGACATCTGGTAATCCTTGATAGCCCATGCTACATGCAATGATGGTAAACACTATGTTTTTGTGTAAATTACATGACAGCAGGTTATGGTTTCACTGTTTGAAATCTTAACAACAGACAGGTCTTGAGAAATGTATTATCATGATGAATCATCATGTTTTCATTAGGCTGCAGTCTGTGGTCCGCTGCCCTCGGGCTTGGATAAACATGCTTACCATTGATGCTTCTTGGAGGGGAAATCAAATAGATATACCGCAACAAAAATGCAGTCGTACACCTCTGGAGAATTTACTTATACATTTCTTAAGAGAGATTGAGGTTGCAGTTGGAATCGTGCTATATGATGAGATTCATGAGGCCTAGCTCAAGAATCATGTTAAGACTCACATTATGAGACGTGCTCTCGTCAATATACCGTCACCATGAGGTAGGACACAAAATCTTATCAACCAAGCACCATACAATATGGTTTTGTTGTTAATGAATCTTAGGAATGAGATGCCTAGGCATCCGGACAAGAGTGCAGAAAGGGCTCTTTTCAGGAATCAATGGTATTCCCAGATTTCTGTTCCAAACTGATCCTGCACATGCTCATGTTGAAATTGTACTAGACCCATTGGGTTGAAATACCATACTGCTGAGGATAACAAAATTATGATTGGCACATTGTGTCAAAAGATCTGAATGGTTATGCTCTGCAACATTGCTTTATATCGTTGCATGGTCAAGATGTGATGTTAAGGCAGAGAAGGTGCAAGTCAATATTGAAGGGATTGATATTTGATTGTAGACCCTGTAATTTAGCACCAGAAGAAAGATTGCTATGGAGCATTGCTAGCAACAATTGTGTTGCTAAAATTATGAACAGTCTGATGGTCTAATTTAAGTATCATGGCCTTATAACCTAATCCAAAAGTATATTTCAATTGTAGTGTTGATGGTCATCCAGATTAAAGAAATGCGAAAACAGCATGGTATGTCCTACAATCATGAGTTGCTACATCTTTTACATTCAAGGAAAAAGGTGTGAACATGTTTCCATTGTATGTAACACTGTTTATTAAGACAAAGTTTGAGCTCAGTGCCACTATATGTAATAGAGTTACCCAAATGTTGGTTGAAAATGCAATGACAGCGGCACATACGTTATCACTTGAATCCAGTTGCAACTTTGGTCAAACTTGTTTCCAACATCAGGTACACATAAACAGATTATATATTGATGCGGCGTTCACTCTTGATTGCACCATATAACGGTAATAATACTCTGTTACGAGATTGGCTTGACTAATTACAATAGAATGATCGGAACCGACAGGCTGTCACAATACCAAATATTCATACATTACTGAAGAAATCAGAAAACCGTCCATGCTCTTTGATGTATAACCCAAATCAATTTATCACTCAATCAGGTCTATACTAGCATTACTTGCATCCTGTATTATAAAGATAATAGGGAAGTGTTACGCTATATTGTCAAAATTCATTACTTCAAAAGCTGAGCTGTTCACTTCTGTTAGATGGAGTATACGGACAAGTATGATTATACCGATGAAAATTCCATGATTATCATTTGTGATGAAGTGCATATACACAAGAATGGTGTAATTGGTGGCATTTGCAGCCCGCTTACTGAGGGGGGAGGTAGCCTGAATGCAATACAAATTATCTGAATATCTGAACATCAGAAATCTAAAAAAGATTCTCTGCCATTAGTGGTGTCTCGATTGTGCTGAGCACTAACGACAAACAAGAACAATGAGATATAGCAGTTGATTCTCCAGCGTTTAGTCAAGTTGCGTCCCGAAAGTGAGGAGCACGAACAACCAACAGAGACGCAATGAGATATTGCAAGTCTATGATAACTATCAATGGCCAATCGATTGGAAATGTACCTATGTACTTGGGCAGTCTAAACAATCAACCAAGATGGAAAATCAATTGTCTGTACGGTTACCAACATAAAGCTATGATATACAATTCACTTGTCGGCAGATGATATGCAATCGCTCGATGTGTTAGAAATATTTATATAATACACGTGTCACTTTTGAAGATGAAAATGCTGTTGAACATGAGATGATTGTACGTTCCCAATAGCGAGAATCTCAGAAAGATGATTCCACATGAAGAACTTGACTCTATAGTAGTGGGTCACAGGGCCAGGAAAAGATGATTGAACTTGTACAAAGAAAATTCCATCTGGCCCCAGATGGATTAATCGCTTAAAGAATACGTCCGCTCATGACCAGATATTCATTACAGTAGGGCCGTGCATTGTGCTCGTTAAATAGCTTTGCAGCGACTAGAGAGAGCACATGAACCTTTTGATCAGGATTCCATGAACTGTGAAGTCAGCTTATCATGGTATTTGGTTCTTGACTATTGAAAATAATGTCACACTATATTCCCGTTGGGAATGGAGAGAATTGGGCACCAGACTTGGTTCACATATTCCGAAGGGAGATATGGAACACCGTGGAATACTGTCTACCATTTCCCTCATGTTGGGGAATACATAACGCTTTCTTCAATGTTTAATTGAGCCCTTCGACATCAACCCAATTTGAGAATGGTTACAGACAAATATTAAATGGGGTATGATGACATGGAATATGAACACCACACTTGATTTACGCAATTCTAAAAGGAGAAACAAGGAAATGGTTAATGTCAAGTGAGCCTACAGGTACTCGTGGTATACATCCAATATCACGCCCGATAACGAGAGAGGATAGGGGGATACATGGAGTAGATACTTCTTGTTGCACATGTTGAGATTCATTCTTCGTCTCCGAGACAGGATCAAAATCCATGAAATTTTTTAATACACTTTAATCGTCATAGAATATGTAAACTCCATGGCTGCTTTGTCAAATGTCATGGAGCGAATCAGACATGTAGAAAAGCAATTCCAATACGGAAACCCAGTACCGGATGACAGTTGATTGCTGTTTCATCTGAGACGAAGAACTTTGTGGGAAGTGCGGAAACATTCATATTTCGGATGATCACATTTCAAGCAATTACAAATCTGCCTTCAATACTGTTAATGGAGTGAATCTACAGCATCAAAGATACCTAATTGGAAGATGTTTCATACATAAATGCATTGCAATGGTTAAGTGTTAGGGGTTCAGCCTAGCAGCGGTAATGATACATCAGTGGATTGGTTTGCAGGTACTCAATTCCATCACACCTGCCTGTGTGAGCATCACGATGTTTGTCACTCAAGTGATCTTTAGCTGGATTTCACTTGAACTGCGTGTCGATCAATTAGTGATGAGTTAAGCTTGCACAAGCAGATTCAAATAAGATGACGCAATTATGTCGCCATTACTGGGAAGTGAACACTGTTCAGCAGTGCGCATAATTATTGGCCACATTTACTATATCTCAACTAGCGGGACAACACACAGTTAAGTTGCCAACTGGCAGAGTTATGTGTGCAGCAGATGATAAGCAAAATGCGAGTACACAGGGATTTATGGGCATTGTCGCTCTGCGACAGGGATTCATCCTGTAACGCCCCTTGGTCTACGGATGCGCCGAGACCCATGCATGCTGTATCTAAGGGATTGATGACATTGGCTGAGGATAAGAGGCCAAAGCAAACCTGCTCGTTGGTTCAAGTCAGTACGCATTGCAATGTCAAAGACGTGTCATAATCTACATTGGCAGAGTATAGGTTGGTCGCCGATTAAATCTCTGAAAGCATTGCCGAATAGCCATAATAAAAGGCGAGGCATTTAATACCTTGAGGGAATCTGTGGCACTATCAATGAGTCACACAAGTTGATCTCAGCAATAAGCTATCGAGCAAAATATGTGTCTGTTATGGGGGTTTCTTAATCCCAATAATCAATACAATATTTATTGAACTAAGTACGACCGCCTAACTAAATATCTCTTTCTTTCCTCGTCTTATCCTAAGACTCAACTTCTCGTTCCTGTATAACGAGAACTCCCAATCTAAACCTGTACCACAGGCCGTCTCCTCTGTAGATGTAAATCAGGTCTCCTCGTCGTACTGCGGGTCCTCGGAAGACTCCTCGAATGGCAACAAGCCAGTGGAGAGATACCGTAGTACCAGGTAGTCGATATTCTCGAGTTGTGCGAAACGTAAAACCACTTGGTAAGTGTGGATTGAAGTGTGCTCTTGCAAACTGAAGAGCAGATTGCCGAACAACTCTATAACCCGCTGAAGTGCGTATTCGTATGGTGTGTACACGTGTCCAGGCATACACGGGATAATTGCGTACATTGATTATGGAAGAAATAGTGGCGACTATTCCTTTTTTAAATAGGTAGATAGGTAGATAGAATTCTTGATAATATTTCAAGATCGTCTTTGGTGTTCTCTGAAAGCTAATCTGTTCGCTGATGATTTCTAAAATCCTTCGACCAACGCTGGCTCTTTATAGCCCGCGCTCTTCCTCAGGTGTGATAGTATTATCTCGGCCACGCCCTTAATGCGCCCGATAAATAACTCACCACAACACCCTCAGGTAGTTGTGTCTCTGCAACGTGGTTTCAAAGCTTTACACTCCTGATAACAATCAGGCCATCCGTCGCGCGATATCAGCTTATCCTTTCCTAGCTCAGACATCTTTTGCAATCGTACGAGTCAGTAGTTGGAACATCTACCAACCAAGTTGATAATGCTTATCGCCTCTTAAATCCCTCACCTAAGTGAGCGATTAAATTGCGTCATAGATTTAATCGGCGACCAACCGATACTATACCAACGTAGATTAAAGACACGTAAGCTCGTATCCGATACGAGACTTACATTGCGATCCAGACTATCGAATTAACGAGTAGTGCTCGCTCTAGGCTCAGTTGCATACATCATAAATCCCTCAGTTAAGTCAAGCTTAGGTCGAGACTGTTCTCTAGACCGGGACTTGCCTCTCCAGATCCTAGCCCGTTACAGGTAGGGTAGAAGAGTCCTCTTAATCGCTTTTGACTATCAACTGCCGTGCGCGAATACCGCACATATCCCGCAGAGTATCCAAGAGTGAACGGAGCGCCCACGCTCCGCGCGACCAACATGAACTCCCGCTAAAGAGCACGTTGCTGACTACTTGAGCGTACGTGCATAGGTGTTATGCATAACGTGATTATGTATGCACCTCGTAACTTCAAATCAAGTATCATTATCGCTGCTAAGAGATAACCCCTAACATCACCCCCTTCTCTAAGCCCGGTGACCTCAACGGTGCTCTGTCTCTTTCCCAAAAACAAAATGTGACAAAACAATTCAACAACCTCACCTGCGATCTTCCTTCACTATCTTAGACTTCGATATCCTTTTTCTTTTCTGTTTTCCAAACCTCGCATCCTTTTCTATCCCAGAATTCCTCGCGTAAAAATCTTCCAGCAATCCCATGTTATTTTCCGCCACATTATCATATGTCTCCCAAGTATTTTCCTCCGGCGAAAAATCTTTCCATTTGACCAGAAAAACATGACGTTTAGGATTTCCATCGGAAGGTCCGCTTGCCACTATTGATTCCATCACCCACTCCTCTCCGTCGGCTTCGACCTCGATCACCTGTTTCTTAGGGTCGGTCCCTTTATAGCGTTCCAGTAATTCAATATTGAAAACTGGGTGAATCTTCCAAGAATCTGGCAATTCCAACTTGCAGTACTGTTGGTTGCTTCCTAATGATAAGATTTCGAAAGTTCCAAACATTTTGTCTTCTAATTTCTTGCAGCGGTGTTTCGCACGAATATTTCGTCCGTTAAGCAATACTAATTCCCCCTTTTTAAATGGCTCTATATCTTTCCTTTTCTTATTATAATTCTTTCGCATAGAATTCATTGCTGTTTCCAACCTGACTTTGAGATTCTGGTGAACCGAATTCATATAATGTCCGTATATTTCCGATGCCGGGTCTCTGAACTGAATCTCTGTCGGCCACGTCGTTCCTGGTTCGAAACCGTAATTAGCGTAAAAGGGAGATATTTTGGTGGCCGAATGGTTTGAATTATTATCGGCGTATTCTGCCATTGCTAGCATTGACGCCCAATCGTTTTATTCGTAATTACAATAGGACTGTAGATAGGATTCGATTACTTGGTTAATGCGCTCCGTTTGTCCGTCCGTTTGGGGATGATATGCTGTAGACATACTGCGCTTAATTCCTAAGTAATTATAAAGGTCTGTGAAAAAACTTCCTGTGAACGTTGTATCCCTATCTGAAACGACATCTTCGGGGAACCCGTGGTACTTCCAGACATTCTCCAAATATGCTCTTGCGACGGATGGCGAGTCCTTTTTCTTTATTGGGATAAAATGGGCCATCTTTGTGAACCGGTCCACCACTACTAGAATCATTGTTGCTCCTTCAGATTCCGGTAGGTCAGTAATATAGTCGGTACTGATATGTGTCCATAGTTCACACGCTAACTCCAAGGGATGTAAGAGGCCATGCTTTGCGTGTCTTGGGGCCTTCGTTCTTTGGCAATTATCGCACACATTTCAGTACTTCCGTACATCGCGTTCCATATTTGTCCATTAAAAATTCCTGGATATCGATTCGAGCGTTCGTTCTCTTCCGAAATGTCCTGCCACCTTTGAGTCGTGTTCCGATTGGATGATTCTTTGCCTGATTCCTTCGGGCACATAGATTCTATTCTTCCAACAGAGCAAGTCGCTTGTTATCGTAAAATTTTTATCGATAATTCCTTCCGCTACTACTTGCTTACACAACTCCCTATATTTCTCGTCCAACATAGCTTTTTCCTTGATTCTTTCCTTGGCTTCTGGGAACAACTGCTCCACATCCATAGCGGAAAGCTGAATCATGACATAGTCGTTATCGAGGTTGATTTCCTTAGCTCCAACTTCTAACCATTGTTCTTGATCCAGCATCGACTGACCTGTGGCCGATGTTGTACCTCCTTCTCTAGAGATGAACTCCGTGCATCTGGATAGTATATCGGCTTTTGCATTAGAGGAGCCCTTCCGATAAAGCAACCGGAAGTTATATTGCTCAAGTTCTTCGGACCATCTGGCTTGTCTTCTATTAAGTAAAACTGCCGTCTTGAAATACGTAAGATTTTGATGATCGGAATAAATCGTTGTTTCGTGTACTGCTCCTTGCAAGTAATGCCGATTTTTTCGAAGTGAAAATACCACAGCTAGCATCTCCTTATCGTATACGTCGTAATTAAGCTCAGCTGGGTTAAGTTTTCTAAAAACAAATCTAATGGGATGTATCTTGCCGTCCTCAAACTTTTGTGATAAAATTCCGGCTATAGCGAAATCCGAAGCATCTGTTTCTAGTAACGCTGGTCTATCTGGATCATAATGCCTGAGAATTGGAGTTTTACCGGATGTAAACAATATCGTTATCTTAAGGAATGCCGCTTCTTGTGCTTCTCCCCATTCGAATTTAAAATCCTGACGAAGTAGATCCGTGATTGGAGAAACGATTGCCAAAAAATTATGAATGAACCTTCGGTGAAATTTCCACAACCCCAGTAGCTGTTGGACCTCCTTTCTAGACGTAGCGCGAGGCCAATCGACTATTGCTCTTGCATTTTCGGGATCCATATGTAGTCCTGACCCGCTGACTATGAAGCCCAAAAAAGGGGTTCCTGTGGCGTCGAAGATACATTTATCTATTTCGATGTACATATGGTTGTCCATTAGTAGTTGAAAAACTTTCGAAACCTGTCGATGATGTTTTTGTAAGGATCCTTTCGTGGCTATTAAAATATCATCGATGTAAGCCACCACTACCATTCCCTCATCCTGATCGATATGTAGGTCGGTCTTTATAACCAATTCGATGCCTAGTACAGGTCGTAAGATCCTGTTAATTTCTCTTTGGAAAGTTGCTGGTGCATTGCATAACCCAAATGGCATAACTAAGTATTCGTAAAGGCCAAACTTAGTGCGATATGCCGTATATTTTTCGTGTCCCAAAGCCATTCTAATCAAATAGAAACCTGACTTTAAGTCTATTTTGGTTATATGCGTCGCCCCAATTACTCTGGACGATAATTCTTCCATTATTGGCAAAGGTGTCCTATCCTTTTTCGTATAATCATTCAGATGTCGATAATCGATACAAAGTCGTAAGCTGCGACCATTCGGTTTCGGTACGAACAATATAGGACTTCCAACTGTGCTTTTGGATGGTCGAATTTTTCCTTCCTTGATCATTGTGTCCAGATATTGAACTAGAAGCTTTTCTTCTTCTTGCGACAACTGATAAATAGGTCCCATCCGTAGTTTATCATCGGATCCCAACAATTCAATTCGATGGTCGCATCCTCTATTATCTGGTAGTTGTTCTGATTCCTTTGGATCGAATAACAATAGGAACTTATGGTAGCATACTGGTAACTTTGCTGCTATCGATGGATTATTCGTAACCACTGCCCCTATATGAATAGCTTTTTTGTCGAGCACAACCCGTCTGTCGTAAGTAATTGTATATTCTGGATGGATCTTTCCATGATTATAACACTTTGACGGGCACTCAGGAAAATGTAGATGGCTTGTTGTTGTTCCTCTTGCCTTATGTTTTTCTAGGTACCAGGCTGGTATTGGGGCATCGTAATCTTCAGTTGTCTTGATGACTTCGAAGGCATGATCCTGCTCGTCATACGTTCGGTGATTTCCGAAGGATACTCCTAATGGGATGGTGAAGAAGTTCTCCGTTTTTAGTGTCGAACCCGAAACATCCCCTGTTCTAACTGGTTTTTCTCTTTTAACTACTGGTATCGAAAATGCTTTTGCTGCCTCGGGAGATATAACAAAGGATGTACTTCCTAAGTCTAACATGCAGCGTAACGGAAAGTATTTTCCTTCATAGTCGATGAAGAATCAGTAAATTGGTCTTTTCCCGATTTTCGTTGCTGAAACTTTCCGGATTTTTGGATGAAGAACCGGTTGATAGTAGACATAATTGGTTGATGAATTACTTTTCTTAGGCAACCTCTGAAGAGGCTCCGAAGCTTGTCGTTTCGTCATTGCTATCCTTTCGATAATAGCATAACCACAACGGGTTAAAAAATTTTTGGGAATACGGTTAATATTTGATATATTGATGTGTAGTAGTATTTGTATTCCCTTACGGGCCAGCCGTTTCAATCTTCCGATCATCCTCAGAGGGAAAGAAAGAAAATACCAATAAAAAGAATGGTTTTGACCTAACCATCAGACACTTCTGGTGAATCCCACCAGTTTCCTGCTTCCTCCTGTTCCTCCAATTCCTCTTCGTCGGTATCGTCCAAAAACTCCCGCTCCGAATCTTCGTCTTCGCTAGATGATTCAGATTCATCGGTTGATGAAACTTCGTCCTCGGATTCGTCCTCGTGCTCTGGTAACCCCGTTGCTGCTATTTTAATCTTCTGATATTCCTTCGCTTTTGGATAGGTAGCCGTTCCTTTATCCAACTTTATGGGTCTGACGCGGTCTTTTACCCTATGGCTTCCTGTCCTATCGGATGGCCACGCGCACCTTAAGCATTCCCCGGCAGCTTTTCTCCTGTCTATTTCCGAAGATTCTATTCCCTCAGTCTTGGAATTATCTCTTTTCGGTTTGCGGTCGGATCGATCTTTAGAAAACTTTCTTTTTTCAATGCGACCTCCCCTATCCTTTTTAGGTCGTCGCTCTTTTCGATCCGGTTTCTCATTTCGGAACCTTTCGAGACTCTTTTCCTTGGTTCTGAATTGGGCCTTCAAGCTCAAGTTATTTCTCCCGGCTTCCCATTTTTCCGCTGTTCGTCCTGCATTGGTAACAATCGACATCATCTCTTGGTCGGTCTTTCCAGTTAGGTCCACGGTATGCATCTGTTCTAAGATCTTTGCCGGTAATCTCTCTAGGATCAACTTCTTTAATGCCGCTCCTGTCACCAGGGCTTTATCGTTATGGGTCTGTGTTTTGGTGAACATGTCCCTAATACATCCCTCATATCGTACTTTCTCAAGTTCACAATATGCTTCATCCCTGGCATCCTTGTCTTCGAACCTCAGTGTAAGGGCATTGATATACCCCGTCATGGACTTGGGATATAATCCCGTCAATGTTCCCTTTAACCATTGGATATGCCATGAAGCTGCATAACTATCCATTAAAGAGCCGATCCAGTCAATGGTCCTCTCATCTTCTGGAAACTTTTCCGGTTGGTCTCTAATATAGACCTGAAACAATACCCACCAGGTATCAAAATCTGCTCCGGCTTTTCCGAAGAATTTGTTCGGTTCCTTAATTTTAATCGGTTTGGCGAATTCTAAATCCTTAATTCATCTCCTTCTTCTTGACATTCTCCCTGCACCGTGTCCTCCGTGATCGGATGGTGGTGGATCCGGGGGTGGTGGAGGTCCTCCTCCTCCGCCTGCTCCGCCGGCTGCTCCATTGGCTGCTCCACCTCCAGCTCCTCTAGCTGGTGCATCTCCAGCTCCTCCGGCTGGTGCATCTCCAGCTCCTCCGGCTGCTGCTTCACTTCCTAAACCTCCCCTAAGTCTATAACTCCATGAATACTCGCTCCCAGTATCCCTAAGACTTGATACTGATGGAGATTCTAAAGCCGCGGTTCTCTGTGGATGCATGACCGATTGAGTTCCCGAACGTCCAGCAAAAACTTGTCGTTCAATTCTCGGCATTGAATCCGAAAATTTATATTGATCCATCGCGGTAGTTAATCCTGTATTAACCTCTGCTATGGAATTCATTGCTTCTTCCATTGCTGCTCTATGCTGCTGTAATTTCCGCTTAGTCGGAACTTGTTTAAGTGACTCCGTAATAGCGGCTTCTATTGTAGTAACATCATCTATTTTCTTGGATAATGTTGCCGTCGTTTTTTGGAGGGCTTGTATGGAAACCTTCTGCGCAAAACTTGCAAGGCCCATATCGGTAATCCTCTTATTCTGATCATGCATTTCCTTCCTAAGGCCCGTAAACAATTCAGTAGCTTCCTCCACTATCTGATTGTCCTGTGCTTGCAACATTTGGATGCCTGATCATACTTCCTCCAATATCGCTTGCTGAAAAACCATCATTGACCCGACTCCTTGTACTTCTGAGTCTATCCTGGTTTTTTCCGTCTGGAGTCGACTTTCCATTATCAGAATTCCATTTTTTATGGAATCAAAATCCTCCTCTAAAAGGTCCTTTTCTTGATTACATGCCTCGATAACATGGACGATTTGTTGAGCGAGATCCAATAATTGCTTCTGCACTAAGTCGGTATCCGGTTCCAGCATTTCTACTTCCCCTTGTCCTTCTAGTGCTTCCTCTGGCTCCTCTTGCTCTTTTAGTAGCAAGTAATCCCTTCGGGCCTCCTCTATTCTTCTTTGATATTCTAGGCACCATTCTGGGACAGGCCTTGGCGCCGGAGATCGAGGTTTTTCTACTCTCGATGAGCTGGGCGCCAGAGCCTTGCTGGTGAACATTAACCGTCTCCGAGGGGCCGTCATTTTGAACTAAATGACTATAGTTTGGCTGTGGAACCAGTCTATTTAACTCGACCGAAACCTCGTCTCTGTGTGGACAATTTTCCAGCCGACAATGGTCGATACAATGTCTCTGTAGAATATCAGAGCTTTTTCCGTCGACTTTGCCCAGAAGTTGATAGCTATAACACTCTGACGAGAAGCTACACTTCTGGCAATACACCGAAGGGCTTTTTTCCTCGATATCGTATAACTGGCAATTGACACAAAAGCAGTTCTGCCTCTGGCAATGTTCGGTGCAGATTCTCCGACCCAAATAGATGCAACAAAAGTTGTCTTCGCACCTCAGGCACTCCGAACTCATATAGCAAATTGACCCTTGGTTTGTCAATTATAATAAGGTGTAATCCTGGGTTCTGGGGATTTCGGTAGAAGTATGCTCCAGTTTTGTAAAGCTCCTTATATAGGTGTAACAGCTCCGGCGTCATATAAGTTGAAGCTGATGTCGCAAAATTCCTCTTTCAGATAACAGCGTAAAGTACTTAAAATATTATACTGTTACGGGGGTTTCTTAGTCCCAATAATCAATACAATATTTATTGAACTAAGTACGACCGCCTAACTAAATATCTCTTTCTTTCCTCGTCATATCCTAAGACTCAACTTCTCGTTCCTGTATAACGAGAACTCCCAATCTAAACCTGTACCACAGGCCGTCTCCTCTGTAGATGTAAATCAGGTTGCCTCGTCGTACCGCGGGTCCTCGGAAAACTCCTCGAATGGCAACAAACCGGTGGAGAGATACCGTAGTACCAGGTAGTCGATATTCTCGAGTTGTGCGAAACGTAAAACCACTTGGTAAGTGTGGATTAAATTGTGCTCTTGCAAACTGAAGAGCAGATTGCCGAACAACTCTACAACCCGCTGAAGTGCGTATTCGTATGGTGTGTACACGTGTCCAGGCATACACGGGATAATTGTGTAGATTGATTATGGAAGAAATAGTGGCGACTATTCCTTTTTTAAATAGGTAGATAGGTAGATAGAATTCTTAATAATATTGTAAGATCGTCTTCGGTGTTCTCTGAAAGCTAATCTGTTAGCTGATGTTTTCTAAAATCCTTCGACCAACACTGGCTCTTTATAGCCCGCGCTCTTCCTCAGGTGTGATAGTATTATCTCGGCCACGCCCTTAATGCGCCCGATAAATAACTCACCACAACACCCTCAGGTAGTTGTGTCTCTGCAACGTGGTTTCAA
>Ga0307512_10000462_pt1 | contig 59443 bp, 80 predicted proteins | sample 14_EM_MG_FD_200267 | JGI IMG/M metagenome (GOLD analysis project Ga0307512, IMG submission 200267) | Populus trichocarpa ectomycorrhiza microbial communities from riparian zone in the Pacific Northwest, United States - 14_EM | ecosystem: Host-associated > Plants > Roots > Unclassified | place... | reverse complement strand
TGTACGTTGAGGAAACGAAGACCGTTCAAGAAGGATTAGGCAAGAAATCACGGAACCACGGATGACGGTAAGGAAGTTACAAAACTGGTGTGGAGGTCATAGAGGCCTTCCGTAAACTCGCACTCTGATCTGGCGTATGGGTGCAGGTACTGATGAAGTTAACCCCCTCTAGATGCCCAGAGTCTACACGCGCAGGCCCCAATTTTCAAATCACGAAACCTTACTTCGTCAGTGCGAATGATCCCGCCGTAATAAATGAATGTTGGTCCGAATTTGTGCGCGGACGGGGCCACATGCAAGGAGTTACATCACGCGGTATTTGTAGTGAGGTATGGTTTTTGGTCTCGTGCCACAATCCATAATATTCTAGCCGATCCCGAGTTCGGACAAAATTATCCGTTTGATGGTGATCGCGCGTTATCGTGCTTCCGAAATAGCTCAAGGGCTTGCAATTTACTTGTCCTATCCACCTCAGCCCGGCAAGGCTGGAGTATATTCGTCCCCGTTTGACTGTATGTCCCCCGACACAAATTGCATGGTATCGAAGTGGTTCGTCTTGTGATAGCAAAGGTCCGTTATAACTCATCATGACGGTGGTAACTGATAGGCTAAGATCGTTACTTTTCTCATTCGACGATAAGTAATGTGCTCGCTTCCCAAGGTTCTTTGCATGTGGGTTGTGGAGTACCCCAAGACAAGCCGCTCCACACAGCACTGCCACTTCCTCGAGGGCCTCGGTATAATTGAACCACAGATGCACCTACACAGTGATTTGTGGGTGGCACACCATCGTCATGGTGTCTTCGGCATTGTCCCCAAGTGTGGGCGCGCCTGCACACGATTCCCATGTCTCGTCACTGTCATCGAGCTTGGCACTTGCGCTCATTGAATCCTTTTGGGGATTAGTAGGCTGACACACCACCAGAAATCTTCATCCTCATCAGTCCACGAGACCCCGGAGTCGCCGTGGAGCACCGATTTTCCTACTGACGAGAGATATTTGGGCCGAGGCGAGCGAGGCTGTATACACAACGAAGTGCAGAACGTGTACCCTGGGGAGCTGGGTTGAAACCCAACTCGGGGTAGTATGGCCAACCGCACCCAATCTCCAGGAGGTCCCATGCATCCCCCCTGGTACACAGCCCAGCTCGAGTGATGGCAAATTAGCAGCCGTCTCGGAATCGGGATGTTTTTCGCAGCGCACTTGGACTACGTCGGTCATTGAAATTAAATATTGACACGTCTCGGCGTGGTTTCTAGTAGCTGATGCAGGTGCGAACCAATGGGCCAAATGTGAGGGAAATAGATGATAATATTGTACGGATGATCACCAATACAGTGAATGGGGTATGTGATACCAATACAGCAAAGGTCATGGTCGTAGAGTGTATGTGATGAGATATGTGCGATAGAAGATTGGAAAGTCGGAAGTGTTTCCATCATGTTTGGTCGAAATCGGCAAACCCTAAAAAAAATGCGAGAGTCGATTGCGGAGCGATCCATCTAACTTGAAATTTCAATCATCACAGCATATTACGGTAATATATTGACTGATCATGGGTACGCAGACAGTATAAAGAGCCAATGCCTATGGCACCGATGCACCAGCTTGCTCGCCCATTTCATTCTCTAGGTACCGGTTACCGCCAATCAACCTTTTTTTACGCCACCCTCTTGTTCATCGCTCAACGCCTCCCACGATATTCGCAATAATGCGTGCCTCTCTTGCCATTCCTTTTTTCTGCCTCGCTGCTAGCATCACCCCGTCCTTCGCGGTTTCCATGGGGTACACCTGTCTCTTCTGTGGTGCCACTGATGTTGATTCCGTTTTTCAGACCTGACCGTCCGTTTAAGGTCGCTCGCAGCGGCGCCCCAAGTATGGCAGGCGAAACCTTCGTCGAAACCGCAGCCAAAGGAGCCGGGAAAATTAACTTCGCAGCTCTTAAAGATGCCGCTATATCAAACATGGTGGCGGCGGGGGTGGCCACTGGATTAGGCACTTTATCACATTCATTCCTTCCATTGCAGGAGAAACAACAGTAGGTGTTCTCTGCCTATGTGATAGTTCACATAATCATCATCCGCTCAGGAGCCGTGACGTACTTGAGCTCCTTGAAGAACGAATCAATCAAGAGCTCTCCACCCGCGAGTACAGGCGGGATCTACTCGTGACGCTCCTCGATAATTTAGATTGATTGGAATACGAGACTGGGGCTTGCTTGAGGTGTTTCGTGATATATGGAGATCGTAGACACTGTATTCGATTGATGTTGAACGGCGACAGCAGCTCGCATACTTTTTAGTGCTTGGTGTGGAGCTCCTCCGATCGTCCGAGTCACCGAGTCGACGCCGCGTGACGTTGGGGCTAAAGGTTGAGGGCGGCTTAAGTTAGTTCGACGCCGGTGATTTTTCGGAGACGGGTCATCATCGTGTGTATTAGTAATTCTTCTAGCATGGGTGGCGAAATTTCACCGTCACAGTTCCGCCGGTGACCCAAAAACGTGGCACGAGTATGCAGCATATACTGTGCATTTACTGGGATGACACGTTTTGGTCCCTGTTGGACAACGGGTTCTGACTCGTTCTTCTCTACCTTGGCATGGAATCAAAGTTTTTCTTTATTTGTACTCGTGCATCGCTTGAATTTCTCGGATACTGTGTTACCCTTCAAGCTTCAAGTGTCGTGTGCGCATCCTTGCCTAAGCGACGTGCCTTATTATTTTCCTGATTAGTGTACCCGATCACGCGGCACGGCGGCGCGGCCTCTACCCACGAAGCCCGATATTTTGCCATTAGAGAATATTTTTGAACGAGATAAGCATCAGTCACATCAGCAGGGGTGAAGGCCTTGGTCTCGGGAGGTAAGTCACCGTGACGTGTCAATATTGCAGATGGAATAGACACTGAATAAACACTCGGTGGGGGACGACTTCGGCTTAGGAATTAGAAATGAGGGGTAGAAAGGCGGAGGCTATGGTACTTCAGGCGAGTGTATCAAATGAGCTCAGAGGAGCGAAGGGACGAATAAGTGATGGTGGAGCAAATTCTTATCTTGGCAATAGCGACCCACGTGACCCGAGACAGAGACAGTCTGCATGCATGGCACGACATTTAGCTATATTTCCACATCCACACTTTTCTCATGACTATGTGACACTATCATTTCACCGATGCTTGTCCCTGCCAGACTCAAGACCAGAGCCACCGTCGACCCAGTTCTCCCAGTAAGCTTCCCTCCCCCGCAATGACTGTCAACACAATGTCGCTCCGGCCACGTCATCACGCGATCTCTGTTTGATTCCTCTCTCTGACCCGCTTACTAGCTTTTCTTGTCACTTAGTTCAAACTGACACGACACCTCCATCGTAAATACGCTTTTTCCTATCGTCAAAAGTACCTTGGTCTTGTTGGCTGCACGCAGAGTCTTCGAATTTAGCGTATACAATGGAGATATCATATCCTATTTATCCTCCCTCTGCAACTATCGAATAACATTTTGTGTAGGTGCATCGTGAGTTAGGGTATTAGTCAAATGACATTAGAGTATGTAGACTCGGGGTATTACCAGTTCAGTCTATTCTGTTCTATGCATTTCGCCGTGGCTAATTCGCCTCTCCACATTGCCATTTCGTATGGTGGGAATCCCCCGCATGATTGGCCTCATAAGTTGGGTGCGGGTTTCTTTCTGGTCTGTTCCAACTTTCAACGATATGATATATACTCGTTGAATGGGCTGGCTTCCCTTTGTCCATGGATCCGCATTAGGGTTAATGAGACTGGCGAGGTACTGACGTAATTGATTCTAGTAAAGTTAAAGGCCGTCGTTATGGAAGGAACCGTCTGTGCCACGGGCAAATGGTGAAAGGGGAAACTGGTGCATCACCCTCACTTTGGTGGGAAGGCTGTAACATGCACCGAGTTGATGAACCTCTAGATGGTTTGCACCTTTTTTATGGCCTTTTTTCGGGAGTACTAGTATCCTGGAAGATGAAGACGGCAAAGTCACTGTAGTAGTTGTTCTGCTATATGGCACGCACTAGATCTCGGACTCAGACATTCTCAGTTACTAGGGTGGCGAATTTTTGAAAAATGAATAGGAAGTTATACCGAGCTGGACCCAAGGTGGAAAGACAGAAGGTGATTGATGCGGTGGTCCATTCGGCGCGTTGGATGAGATTTTTGAGCTGGTCTTCTACGAGGTTGTATATCTGAAAAGCCGCAACATTTTTTATCTACAACCTCACGGAAAGACGTGGAATAAGTACAGTGTAGATACGACGGGGCCAGGACCGTGACGGAGGACTGACGGAGGCGAGCAGATCACGTGTCCAATCGCGTGAAGCTGTGTCGTTTATGTCCTCCAGCGCGTTGGATTTGCACCTGTCGTATCTCTTCCCGTCCGCAACGCGTCATCTGATTGCGCTCTCGTACCGATTCTGTCTCCAATTCTGGTAAGGATTCCTGTCATGATACACCAATGCACCCATTTGGGGTATCTTCGCGTGCTCGAACTCTCGGCTAAACATAACGATGTTTGCAGACCCCCTCGTACTATGGGTATCAAAGGCCTTACAGCCCTAATCTCCGAACACGCTCCGAAGGCTATTCGTGTGTGTTTTCCCTCCTTAACTTTCGATATCTTTTCTCGACCTCACTGACGCGACGCGACGCGATCCCTGATACACAGGAGCACGACATCAAGCACCTCTTCGGCCGCAAAGTCGCAATTGACGCGTCCATGTCCATTTATCAATTCCTCATCGCCGTACGCCAGAAGGACGGAGAGATGCTGACGAATGATGCTGGCGAAACAACCAGGTGAGGATGGTGTCCTTCCGTTCCCACGCACACGGTCTCCGAGCACCCACGCCCGTCTAATGTGAGCGTGCACCTATTCCAGTCATCTGATGGGTTTCTTCTATCGCACTATCCGAATTGCCGAAAATGGGATCAAGCCCGCGTACGTTTTCGATGGCAAGCCACCAGAACTTAAGGCCGGTGTGGTGCGTGTCAATATCTTCTCCCAACACATTACAGGGCTTAATGGTGCGTGCGTGGTAGTTGGCAAAGCGATTCGAAAGGAGGGAGGAGGCGAAAGCGGAAGGAGAGGAGGCCAAAGAGACAGGTTGGTTGCCTTACACAGTCGTCATTCATCACGCGATCGTGGCTCATATATCCCGTAGGCACAACAGAAGATGTGGAACGCTTCTCGCGCCGAACGGTCAAAGTAACTCGCGAACACAATGAGGAATGCCGCCGGCTGCTGAAGCTCATGGGTATACCCGTTGTAATAGTATGTTCCAACGTTTCGCTCTTCCAACCCAATGTTTATTGCTCCAAAGGCACCCTCGGAAGCAGAGGCCCAATGTGCGGAACTCGCTCGCGGTGGAAAGGTACTTCGTCATCCCTACTGATTGATCTTTGATTCACAACGAAGCACAGGTGTACGCGGCAGGATCGGAAGACATGGATACGCTCACATTCAACGCCCCGATTCTCTACCGACACCTCACGTTCTCCGAGGCAAAGAAAGAGCCGATCAGTGAAATTAATTTGCAACTTGCGCTCGAAGGACTCGAAATGGAGATGTCCCAATTCATCGACCTGTGTATCCTGCTTGGCTGTGATTACCTTGAACCGATCAAAGGTATCGGGCCCAAGTCTGCCCTGAAGCTTGTGCGTGAGTATGGTGGTCTCAAAGGTGTTGTGGAACATTTGCGCGAAAAGTATGCTCTGTTGTCTTCCATCACTTTCTTAGCTCACGACGAGAATAGGCAAGCCGAAAAGGAGGAAGCTACAGCAGACAAGGAGGATGGGAAGAAGAAGAGGGGAGGAATTCAAGTTCCCTCAGAGTGGCCATGGGAAGAGGCGAAAAAGGTTTTTGAGCAGCCAGACGTGACACCTTCTGACCAAGTTGAAGTGGGCCACCCCCGTTTGATCTCCCTGTCATCTCGTGATTTTAACTCATTCGGCAGCTGGAATGGTCCACACCAGATGTCGAAGGACTCGTTGATTTCCTGGTAAAGGAGAAGGGGTTCAAGTGAGCGTTACTAAACTGTCCTTGACGGCATACGGTCGATATTGACAAGGGCTAATAGTGAAGAGCGCGTCCGGAAAGGGGCCGAGAAACTCGCCAAGTCACTGAACGCAAAACAACAGGGCCGATTGGACGGGTTTTTCACGGCCACACCCAAGACGTCTACGCCAAAGCCATCAGGTAAGAATGCCAAAGGGAAGGACGACAAGGGTAAAGGCACGAAGCGAAAGGTGAGTCACCGGCCTACCTTCCTTATGGGATTCTATTCCGTATACTTACATACGAACTGAAGGCGGGAGACAAGGAGGAAGCGAGAGGTGGTAAAAAGTCCAAGGCTAAAAAGTAAATTATTATCTACATCTATTGTGATCCCACTATACGGACTCGGTGACTGTATTTGTATTACGCTACTGGTTGCCCATGCTTCGCACGAAAACAACCAGTTCTGAAACCACCGCTAAGGGGTAGTTCGGATTTCTTACTGTATGCGTGGCCTTTTCCGTAGAGCGGACTTTCGCATAATCGTGAAATTCGATTTGGAATGTTTGTCTTGCGTGCGGAATATGACCGGAATATGCCACTCTCTTGATCTGCTCGAGGCACTCGGTTGCAATGCGGGCAACCCACGAATCAATGTCCTCGCCAAGACGCGTCCGTCCTTCGTGCTATCATGGATGACTGTATGTATGTCTCTCCTCTTCCGTCAAACACTCTTTCCCGGCGCACAAAGGGCAGCGGTGCAGAGAACCCGGTTCGTGAAGTAAATGTAAAGATTTCTTTATCTGAAGAATGTTCATCAAAGATCGTAAAGGGAAGCCCCGCAGAGGAAGGAAGATCTGCTGCCGAATTGTAGTTCGAAATTGCGGCACAACCAAATGGGAGTCCATGTATGACAGGGTCCACAGGGAAGGCCTCGCTGCATTCCGGCAACGGGCTGCGCAAATATGAGACGAACTCGGCACGACGACTGTTGCGTCCTCTCTATCAACTGGCACAGTGGACCGTCGCGAAAGGGAGCCGTCGCATTGCGGAGCACTAATGCTATTATATTGAGATTCGGCACGGGAAGTGGCATGCTCCCTTGCAATCTCGCATGCTGAACGTTTAACCCCTTGCCGCGACAGAGAGTTGGTAGAATGCAAGAGCGATGATCGATGTCAAGTCGAATCATGGAATGCAATGGATGGACACACGCCCGTCGCCTGTTCGCATCTCGCCGAGTGGCTTCGTGCTTATCAGGGCAGTGGTGGTGATGCACGTGACTGTGGATGTGGATGTGGAATGGAACTCTTCCCCATTCACTGGTTTGGCTATGTTCCGTCAGTGTTCCGTCTCCCGGCGTCACACAAAAGTATCTGATGTCTCGGAGGAGGAGGCGAACTGGACGAGTGAATCCGAATACTGTAAGTACGGCTGTGACAAATTGATATATCTTCAGAATTTCAGGATGCATCCCAAATCCCAAATCGATTCAGAGGTCATTTGTTTCGGGAACTGAAATGGTAATCCACAGTACGTCCCTAAATCGTGACCGAGGTTCCACACGCTTTAATCTAGACTCTAAACGTGACCATGCCATGCCATCTTCTGTTTACCGGTCAAGTCAATGATATGGAGCTCACGACCTTCGTTTTTGCAGGCGCCACTCGCTAGTGTTATGGTATCGTGCTTGCATCCATGTAATCATTGATGTCAGGGGTCTGCATATATACAACGGCGAGAAATAACGGCACGCATCAGCCCCGAAGGGTGAGTACACGTATCTCATCGAGACAATTTCACGATATGCGCGTCGCCGTCATCGGTTCTGGCGTGACTGGTCTCGCCGCAACCTGGGTGCGCTTTCTTCAACTCTCTTGACATGGAGCTGCACCGCTAGACTACTCTCCCGTCTCCCAGCTCTTAAATGAGTACTCTGAACACGAAGTACACATCTACGAGGCAGATGACCGTCCTGGAGGCCATGCCAGCACTGCACACGTCACTCAGCCAGGAAAAGAGCCCGCCGATGTAGACACGTACGTCGATACTTCCACGACTTGAACACGCTCCTCGTTTGCATACTCACGCGACTTCTCTTTGACAATTAGCGCCTTCGTGAGTGTCCAGTGTCCAGAGCCACTAGCATACTCCACCTACCTATATTGGCACCGTCCCAACCACCTGACTGCCCGTCTCTCGCAGATCGTCTTCAACCCGCCGATGTATCCCAACTTCCGCCGGTTTCTCGAACTGCACAAGCGGACCGGCGACGTGATTGAGAACGACATGACGTTCAGCGTTTCGAGCGATGGCGGCGCATTCGAGTGGGCCGGAGACAGTTTGCGGAACTTGCTTTGCAAGCCCAGCACCATTTTCGACCTTAGCATGTGGCGCATGGTGTTCGATGTCGCGCGTTTCAACTTGTCCGCTGTACGTGTACTTAGTGAAGATGGAAGCCCGACCGTCGGGGAGTACTTAGAGAGGGAAGGATATTCACCACAGTTCAGAGACAAGTTCTTGATTGTATGTACCCTTTCTCACCCTCTGCTTTCTCATCGTTTCGAGTCTGTTGTTGATTGTTATAGCCCATGACGGCGGCGATATGGAGTACCCCACCAGATGTGACCGTCACGGACTTCCCGGCCAAGACCCTGGTTGGTTTCCTGCACAACCACAATCTCATGCGAATGGCCGGAAAGCTTTCATGGCTTACCTTCAGAGGTGGCAGGTGAGGGATATTTAAGCCTCCCCCTTATTCTGATCTTTTGTTGTCTTTTCTGTAGTAAAAAGTACGTGGACTCGATACTTTCTCGATTGCCAGCCGAGCGGCTGCACCTCTCAACGCCCGTGCGTGCTGTCACGTCCGGCGAAGACAGTGGGACCCTCGTGACTGCCACAGGGAAACGCGAAACCTTCGACCACATTATCTTTGCTTGTCACACGGACGACGCACTGCGCATCCTCGATGGAGGCGGGGGAGCAACGCCCGAGGAGCGAGAAATTCTCGGTGCGTTCCGCTGGAGTAAGAACGAGGTCTGGCTACATTCTGACGAGAGTGTGGGTGTTGATTCTCCTCCCCTTTTCGCCCGGGCTAACCCTTTGGCTTGCCAGCTAATGCCTCGCTTGCGCCTCGCATGGTCCAGCTGGAACTATATCAAGCGGACAGCATATGATGAGAAGGGCGCTGTGAAGGCACATGACCCGCATTTATCCGTGTAAGTTATGCTCTGGCCCCCTACCAACCCCTTTCACTCACACCCGCGGCTTCGAAATAGGACATGTATGTGATGCGCCTTTTCCTTGATCCAATCGTGAATTTAACCAAATCAAACCTTCCACCCGAACAGACTGGATGAACGATATCCAGCGCATCCCAGCCGAGAAACACGGCTACCTTTTCGTGACGCTCAACCCGCCCTCCTCGCCCTCCCCCGAGCACGTCCTCGGCCACTACTCCTACATGCACCCATTACAAACCGAAGACGCCGTGCGCGCCCAGCGCCGCGTCGTGCAGCTCAATGCCAGCGCGACTGCGAAGGGTCGACACCGTGCGTTCGCGGGCGCGTGGACCGGCTACGGCTTCCACGAGCATGGATTTACGGCCGGGCTCCGTGCCGCAGCGGCACTGCCTGGCGTCAGGCTGCCGTTCCGTATTGCCGAGGCCGACGTGGAGTGCGGTGTGCCGCGGGCGGGCGTGGTGGCCCGCGTGTTTGACGTGCTCAATGTCCTGCGGGCATACGTTATTTTTATCATCGGGGGTGTTCTGTTTCTCGTTGTCTGGCCAGTAGGAAGAAGATAGATCAGAGGTCGGTGGAATTGGGTTGACCGCCTGACTGGCAACCGTAGGGCCTGAGCCTGAGGGCCACCTAGCATATTCCTCTTGAATCCTTTAGAATTTTTCCCGTTCGTGCCCATGAAAGTTGGTCCTGACTGACTTGGTAGATAACGATAATGTATTGTATCGTATTCAGGCCGGTTGGAATTTGGCGGGGTTAAATGTCATGTTATGAACGTATGCTGGATTTGAGAAACCGGGTTGGTAAGGGATCGCGCCACTGCCAACTGTACAGTACAGTAACAAATAATGACTCCGGACCTTGTGACTTAGAAACTTGAAACGTTAAAGCTAGTTGTACCTCACCTCACCTCTCTTCCCTTCTTTCTCGAACTCACAACTTCAAGTTGAAGCACGACAACCTGCGCGCCGACTACAGAAAACATGGAAGATCCAGGGTACATTACAGCAAGACTACCATCGTTAATGCATTAATGAATACTTAATGGCAAATCTAATCTAATCTATAGATCTTGATTTCAGAGTCGTTCCGGCGTGTGGCAATTTCAAACTCTTGTCGTCCTTCCCTTTACCATTTTCCATTCAATGACTCCGCAAGCTGTTTGGTCTACCTGTCGGCCCATGGTTTTGACTCATTCGGCAGCCTGAATGCACCACATCAGATGTCGAAGGACTGGTTGATTTCTTGGTATAGGAGAGATTCCGTATACCTATATGCGGACTGAAGACGGAAGACAAGGAGGAAGCGAGTGGTGGTAAAAAGTCCAAGGCTAAAAAGTAAATTATGTTGTAATTCTATACGGACCTGTATTTTTAGTTCACTATACAGCGGTACTGGTTGCACATGCTTTGCACGGGACTCCAGGCACTTCTAAAACGCAGCGCTAAGGGGTAATTTGGATTCTTCACTCGTATGCATGACCTTGATTTCCCCTAGAACGGACGTCGTGTTACTCGTACGAAATATGACTGGAGTATGTCATTCCCTGTGCTGCTTTCAATTTTCCGGTCCTTGCTGATTTGCTAAAGGCACTCGGGTGCGAGGCGGGCAACGCACATATCAATACCGTTGCGAAGATCCGTCGGTCCTTTGCACTATCATGGGTGACTCAGTATATTTACATTCTATCCCTCATACTTCTGTCAGACATCCTTCCTCTTACTTGCATTCTGCCGGCGAGCAGAGGGCACTGGCAGAGGTGCAGAGAACCTAGTCCGTGGGGTAAATTTTGACATGTCATTATCTGAATGATGTTCAAAGTTCATAAAAGGGGAGCGAAGGAAGACCAGCTTCGCAGGTGACGGTCGGCGGCCAAACTGTGGTTCGAAATTGTGGCAGAACCAATTTGAACGGGAGTCCATGCATGACACGAAAGGCCATGCTCCATTTTTGCAACGGGCGTGCACAGCATGGGACAAACTTGGCACAACGACTGTTGCATCCTCTCCGTCAACAGGCGGCACATCGGGCAATTTGCTGTCGCGAAAGGGAGCTGTCGCCTTGCGGAGCATTGCTACCGTCATAGTGAGACCGGCATGGGAAGTGGCATGCTCTCCTTGCGGGTTTGCGCGCTGAACGACCTGCCTAGGAGAGTCGTTGACTCGTTGCCGTCTGGCATGGAAGAGCGATCCATCGATGTTGATCCAAGGGGTGATCACGTGAGAGAGATGGTTACCCAAAAAGCATGTGAAATTTCACGTACAGAAAAGTATGGTGACCCTTTTTCCAAGCAGAAAATAGTTTCTGAAAATCTAATTATTTTGAGCAAAAAAAAGCACAGAAACCCCCGAAAAGTACAAAGAAGTAAAGCCTGTTGGGAACCTGCCCAGTTGGTGCTGCACGCAGAAATATGATCAAATGCCTTTTCTTCTCTGGCTCAAGGAAGTCCCCTGCTGTATAGCATGCATTATGAATACGACAACCGAGTTAGTTTGGGGCGGCGCGACTGGATCTGCCAGTGGTGTTTCGCTGGCATGGATCGCAGGCATCTTCCATCTCCCATCTCCCGTCAAACACGGGTGAATTTGACGGATCTCATTACTAGTACTACATCGAAAATTTAGTGATTTGTAGGGCTCGGCTCGGCTCAAAAGCCCGGGCTTGGGCTCGACTTGAGGCTTGGGCTTGCAAGTACTTGGAGCCGAGCCCTGGTCGAGGGCTCGGGCTGGGCTCGGGCTCAAGCCCAGGCTTCAAGGCAGGTCCGCGATCCCAAAGGGATAGCGCTGCTAATCTGCAATTAATGTCTAATATTTGATATAATATGTTGACCTCTCTTTATGGTCACCTTATTTTAAATCAGAATACTTGAATAATTAAAATTTACGGGGAGATCGGAAAACCCCTTCAGGCTCAATAATTTTTCCATGGCTAAATGGTTTTTCTGAGCCTGCAACATGCAGTTTATTTTAAATATTTTATGATATAATCAGTACTCTTCTAAGTTCTAAGTGACCATTTAATTAAGGAGAGGTCAACATATTAGGCATTAATTGGACCATAAGCAGACATGGCTTATCGTTGAATCAATCACGTGATTTTATTAGGCATGTTCATTTTCTGAGAATTGAATGGTGAATAGGATTGCACCATGACTGATTATTATGCGACTCGCGGCCTTTTTTCGCAGAAGGTCGCTGGCTAATGGGTGACATGCATGTATACATGCAAATCGTGTAACGATTGATGTCAGTGGCCTGTATAAAGACAACGACGAACAACGACGGTATCCACAAGAGTGAATACACCTCTGAGTCGTGTGTACGTATCTCATATCGTGACAGGTCCACGATATGCGCGTCGCAATTGTTGGCTCTGGTGCGACTGGTCTCGCTGCAACCTGGGTATACTCTCTTTTATTCTCGACGATAGGGCTGCACTGCTAGACACTCCTGCTCCCAGCTCCTGAACGAGTACTCGGAACACGAAGTACACCTTTATGAGGCCGACGACCGCCCTGGAGGCCATGCCTGTACGGTACGCGTCGCTCAACAAGGAAAAGAGCCCACCGACGTAGACACGTACGTCGATACTTCTACAACTCGAACACGCCCCCGTTTGCGAACTCATGCAACCTTCTCTTTTACCACCAGTGCGTTCGTAAGTATTAGGTTTCCAGAGCCAACAGCACACTCTTGTCTACCTACGTCGCCTCCGTGACGGACCCAACCACTTGACTACCCGTCTCTCGTAGATCATCTTCAATCCGGTGACGTACACCAACTTCAGCCGATTCCTAGAATTGCACAAGCGGACCATCGAGTCGATCGAGGTCAAGTCTACACTCAGCGTTTCGCATGGCGGCGATGGGGTCGTGTGGTCCTCAGAGAGCTTGAGAAAAACGTTTCGCGGGCTCGGCAGCATCTTCGACCTCAGGTTCTGGCGTATGCTGTTCGACATTGCGCGTTTCAATGTGTCCGCCGTACGCGTGTTTGGTGAAGATGAAGACATATCTATCTCGGAGTACTTAGATAGGGAAGGATATTCGCCACAATTCAAGGACGATTTCTTGCTTGTATGTTCTCTCTCTCACCCTCGTCTTTTCGGTCGTTTCAAGTTTGTTGTTGATTTGTTACAGCCCATGACTGCAGCGATATGGAGTACCCCACCAGGTGTATGTGCCAACGACTTTCTGGCCAAGGGCCTAATTCGCTTCCTGTACAACCACAACTTCTTGCGATTCTTTGGAAGGCCTCCATGGCGGACCATCAAAGGTGGCAGGTGAGGAGTGTTTACACCGACGCCGTCTCATTCTGATTTTTTTTTTGCAGTAAGAAGTACGTCGACATGATTATTTCCAAGTTGCCAGCCGAGCAGCTGCACCTCTCAACGCCCGTACGCGCTGTCTCTTCGGGCGAAGGCAAGTCGATACTCGTGACGGAGAGATCATGGCAGCGTGAAACGTTCGAGTTCGACCACGTTATCTTCACGTGCCATGCGGACGACGCACTACGTATCCTGGATGCAGGCAGCGGGGCAACACCTGAAGAGCGAGAAATTCTCGGTGCCTTCCAGTGGAATAGGAGCGATGTCTGGGTACATTCAGACGAGAACGTGGGTGTCCATCTTCTCTCCTCTCTTCGCGCGGAAAAATGGTGGCTGACCCTTAAGCTTGTCAGTTAATGCCTCGCTCGCGCCTCGCGTGGTCCTGCTGGAACTCTATCATGCGAACAACATTTGACGAGAAGGGCGCTGAGAAGGTAAATGACCCACAGGTATCCTTGTAAGTTACGCTCTGGTTCCCTACCAGACCCATCCCCACTCACCCCAGCGGTTTCGAAACAGAACATGTACGTGATCCGTCTTCTCATTGACTCCATCGTAAATTGAAACCTAAACCAACCCTACCACCTCGAACCGAACCGAACCGAACAGACTGGATGAACAATATCCAGCACCTTCCAACGGAGAAACACGGCCACATCTTCGTGACTCTTAACCCGTCTTCCCTTCCCTCTCCCGAGCACGCTTCCCACCGCCACGTCTACACGCACCCAGTGCTCTCCACCGATGGTGTGCGCGCCCAGCGCCGCCTCGTGCAGCTGAATGCCCATGCGATAGAGAGCGGTCGGCATCGCACGTTCGCGGGTGCATGGTCCCGCTACGGGTTCCACGAGGATGGTTTTGTGGCAGGTCTCCGTGCCGCAGCGATGCTGCCCGGCGTTGCTCCGCCATTCGCGATTGTCGACGCCGACGAAGAGCTTGGTGAGCCGCGCGCGGGTGTGATTGCCCGCGTGTTCGACGTGCTCAATATCGTGCGGCCATACTTTGTTCTTGCTATCGGAAGCGTTCTGTTCCTTGTGTTCTCGTTTGTAATGAAGAAGGTAGATTAAAGGTCGGTGGGATTGGGTTCACTGGTTGGCTCTTTTTTTATGCCTGGTAACTGAAGCATGTGGTGCTGGTTTTCTGTGAGGTCATAGATTAGGAGTGTCGAAAGCCTTCCTGATGTACGATTTCACCAAGACCACCACCTCGATGATGGACTCTTGTGCAAGGAAGCTTTCCGAATGTTATTCGCGTGCCTCGGCCCTCTTCTTGATCTTCCTGACGTGACAAAGAACCTTTTTAGCCGCAAAGTCGCGATTGACGCGCCTGAGTCTATCCACCGATTTCGTATTGCTGTGCACTAGAAAGAAGGTGAGATGCTGACGAAGGACGCTGCTGAGACGACCAGGTATACCCCTCCTTTCTCACGCACATGACTTTCGAGCGCCCCCTCCCACCATCACCACCTTATGTGAAGGTGCACCTATACCAGTGACATGGTACGTCAGATAAAGAGGAGTGGAAGAAGAGAAAGGGAGGTGTTCAAAACCCCACAAAGTGTGGTAAGGGAAAGGCATGAAAACGGTTTTTGAGCAGCTGAACGTGACACCTGACCAAATCGAAGAGGTGGCCAATCCAATCCCGGCGACCTATCTGTAAGCCGGCGTAATTTGGCTCGTTCTGCAGCTGGTATGGGCCACACCAGATGTCGAATAACTAGAGAGGTTGATTTCCCCGTGAAGGACAAGGGTATTCAAATGAGGATTCTCAGTAAAGAGCTCTAGGCTGCGAAAGCTGCCATGGCTAGCGTTGTGTGGTTCAGGGTGAGGTCGTCACGTTGTTCGGAGCATCGCGGTTCCCGAGAGGTTCCGGATCACTCTCGCTAAGATATCGATTACGGCTTTGTAGATGCATGCGGAGCGGTAAGAAGTCTAAGACTAAAAAGTAAATCACCATTTATTCGGCGGCCCGGTGATTGTTTCGTCTCCGTAGAGGTCGGTTGCTCGGTTTTATGTTGCCATGCATCTATGCACGTAATCATCCATGTCGAAGCCCTCTTTATAAACAACGACGAACAAACCCGGTACGCACAAGGGTGAGTGCACGTACCTCTCATATCAAAACAACCAACTCGACATGCGCGTCGCCGTCGTTGGCTCTGGCGTGACTGGTCTCGCCGCAACTTGGGTAAGCTCTCTTTGACGCCCTTGACATGAGCCGCACCGCTAGACTGCTCTCATGTCTCCCAGCTACTAAATGAGCACTCTGAACACGAAGTACACCTCTATGAGGCCGACGACCGCCCTGGAGGCCATGCCAACACCGTGCACGTCGCTCAGCCAGGAAAACAGCCCGTCGACGTAGACACGTACGTCGATATTTCCATTACCTGAACACCCTCTCTGCCCGCATACTCACGCGACTTTCTCTGTTTTCCCATTAGTGGTTTTGTAAGTGGTCCTGTGTCCTGAGCCGCTCTCGCTCCATCTGCCCGCCCTTGCCATCTTCCTAACCGCCTGAATCCCCGTCTCTCGCAGATCGTCTTCAACCCCCCGACCTACCCTAACTTTCTTCGGTTCCTCGAGCTGCGCAAGCGGACCGTCGAAGTGATCAAGACCGACATGACATTCAGCGTCTCTCGCGACGGTGGCGCCTTCGAATGGGCCGGAACCAGCCTGCGCGCCGTGTTTTGTCAGACCAAACGCGTCTTCGACCCCGGGATGTGGCGCATGTTGTTCGACATCGCGCGTTTCAACTCTTGCGCGGTGCGCGTGCTTGACGAAGGTGGCGACCTGTCCATCGGGGAGTACTTGCGGAGGGAAGGATATTCACCGCAGTTCAAAGACAACTACTTGATCGTATGTCCCCTCTCACGCCTCGTCTTTGTGGTCGTTTTCATTCTGTCGTTATAGCCTATGACGGCCGCCGTATGGAGCACCCCACCGGATGTATGCGCCACCGACTTCCCGGCCAAAACCCTTATTCGTTTCATGCACAACCACCACTTGTTACAAATCACCGGAAAGCCTTCATGGCTTACTATCAAAGGTGGCAGGTGAGGAGTGTTCACATGGACGCCTCCTCATTCTAAAACTTTGTTTGGCAGTACGAAGTATGTCGAGTCGATCCTTTCTCGGTTGCCAACCGGGCGGCTGCACCTGTCAACGCCCGTGCATGCTGTCTCGTCAAGCGAAGGCAAGGTGATCCTCGTGACAGCAACAGGAAAGCGTGAAACGTTCGACCACATCATCTTCGCTTGCCACTCGGATGATGCACTGCGCATCCTGGATGCAGGCAGCGGAGCAACACCTGAAGAGCGAGAAATTCTCGGTGCGTTCGGCTGGAATAGGAACGAGGTCTGGTTACATTCGGACGAGGATGTGAGTATTGATTCTCCTCTCTCCCTTTCTCTCCAATTCGCTCGGGAGTTTGCTTATTTGCTAGGGAAAATGGAAGCTGACCTCATGCTTCCTAGTTGATGCCTCGTTCGCGTCTCGCGTGGTCCTGCTGGAACTATATGACGCGGGCAACATATGACAAGCAGGGCGTCGAGAAGGCAAACGATCCACAGATATCCTTGTAAGTTACACTCTTGCTGCCTACAAAACTGCTCTCACTGATAAAGCGCTTCCAAAACAGGACATGTACGTAACGCATTTGTTTTTGGCTTTTTGTAAGTTCAATCTAAACCGACCTTCCTATTCGGAACGGGACAGACTGGATGAACGATCTCCAACGCCTCTCAACCGAGAAATACGGCCTCCTCTTCGCAAGCCTCAACCCGCTCTCCCCGCCCTCCTCCAAGCACGTCCTCGGCCGCTACGAGTATTCGCACCCAGTGGTTTCCGGTGACGGCGTGCGCGCACAGCGCCGGCTCGTGCAGCTCAATGCCCGCGCGACGGAGAGCGGTCGGCACCGCGCGTTCGCGGGTGCGTGGGCTCGCTACGGGTTCCACGAGGATGGCTTTGTCACCGGTCTCCGCGCCGCAGCGGCGCTGCCCGGTGTCGTGCCGCCGTTCGTGATTGCCGACGCCGACGTGGAGCGCGGTGAGCCGCGCGCAGGTGCGATGGCCCAAGTGTTTGACGCGCTCGATGTCGTGCGGGCATATTTTGTTCTTATCGTCGGGAGCGCTCTGTTCCTTGTGATCTTTCCAGTACTGAAGAGGGGATTTTAGAAGTCGGCGGGGCTGGGTTGACCGGCTGACAATCCTCCTTTCCTGTGATGGTCCGGCTTGAGAGTCGCCTAGTAGGGTTTCTCTTAGATACTTTAGATTGTTTCTTGTACATGCTGATTGCAGTTTGTAGTCGACAATGTGTAGAGAACAGTAACGGATAGTGGTGTTTCGTATCATATTAAGGTTGGTTGCCCTCCATGATTATCGATAAGTAGATGGACGTTATGAATTTTTTTTTACTCGATCAGGCCGCTTCGGGATTGCACAACTCGTATACATACTACTGTAACCTGTTCGATGCCAGTAAGTTGGTGCGCACAACGGCCTCACGGAGCGACAAGCGCTCAAGGAGTCAGTATTCTGGTGAAGAGATTGTGTGTGTGGGTCTTCATTAAGCTTCATTCTCTCTTGACGCTAGGAAGTCTGCTGAGGGAACATGGAGGCCCATAGCACAGGTTTTAAAGCTCAAGTCATGCCGCTCGCCCGTCGCCTCCGAGTCGCGCACAGTCTCACCGAAACTACGGTATCACTTACATGATAGGCCTGGAAAGAAAGGTTTTCTCTAGGGACCTCATCGGTTTCTGTATACGTAGTTCATTGGGCTGCTAGTTTCCATCGTTTCCCTTCCGGGCCGTCAGTAACGCCTACGATCCAATTGGGACTCAATGTTCCGTAGCTCAGCAACGCCAATTCGCTTTTGGTCAAAAGATGCTTGTTTTTTTCTGGCCCCAAGGGGGCTACACCTACATCATACCTTCGGAGTACCAACTCAAGACTGTTACGTCCACCGTTTGCCGCGCGGACGCGGACGGGGCTAGGGTTGTCATAGCTTACTCTTCGTAAACTGGGATTCGGTGACACCCTTGCCCATCGCGGCTGTCGACGAGACACCGCCCGTGACCGTCTTCATCAGGTTATCGACATAGTCCGCGCCGCTCCACTGCGCATAATCATCAGATCTACCCGCACTTCTTCACGAAGGTCCGAGGTGCGTACCTTCTGGTGGGTGAGCATGTCCGTGCCAAGCTCGCGCTCCCTCCGCTGGATAAGTTCGACGTAGGCCTTCATGCCCTCCGTTGCGAAAGCCTTTGCAAACAAGTCCGAGATGTACCCGTTCGAGTGCAAGCCACCAAGCTGCCAAGACGCCGTAAACAAAGATACCAAAAAGAGTCGTACTCAAAATGCCCAAAAGGACGATGAACCGGCAACGCACCGTGATAAACTGCCACACGAACCCCAGCTTCCCAAGCTGCCATACAAAGTCCTTCATATCGTTACCTCCAAGTCCAGCGGCATCCCAATTAAAGCTCGGGCTCAAGTTATACGCAAGCCACTGATCAGGGCACACGCTGTGCACGCCGTCGGCAAACTCGCGAGCTTGGGAAAGGATCGGCTGCTTGGTCTCCATCCAGAGAAGATCCGCGTACGGTGCGAACGCGACGGCGCGGTTTACGGCGCACTGGGTGCCGCCTTGGTAACGGTAGTAGCCCTCGACGGTGCGCGGTGTATCCCAATCCCAGAAAGGCGCGTTGCGGAGACCAAATTCGCTCTGCGCGATGACCAGCGCCTCGGCGCGCGACGCGTGTGCGACTCGTGCGGTAAATTGGCCCAACGTCTCTGCGGACGCGGATGTCTGAGAGCGCAGGGCATCTGCGAGCGCCTCGCTATAGAGCTTGAGCCCTGCTTGCGCGAGCCAATCGTCCTCGACGGCCTGTAGCGCGTCGCCTGTCACGCCGCGTTGCGCAGCCTCGCTCATGACCTCGACGAGGGGACGAGCATTCGGGTTCGTACTGCCGATGATGAACGCGTGGTCGCGCGTGTCGACGTTGCTCGTGATGAGCGTTGCGGCCTCGGAATCGGTGCGCGCGATGACGAGGCACTCGACGCCCATGATGTCGAACTGGAGTCGGATGGCGACGAGCCGGTTGATGTGCTCCTGGATGGGGACGAGCACTTTGCCTGCCATGTGGCCACACTTTTTCGTCCCGGGCGCTTGGTCCTCAATGTGAACACCCGCAGCGCCCTTTTCCACGAAAAGCTTCGCGAGTTTCATGGTGGCTGTAATACCGCCGTGGCCTGTGTCAGCGTCTGCTATGATGGGGCGGATGTAGTCGATGGCGGTGGTCGATGCAAGCTCCGCATCGCTCATACGAGAGCGGGCTTCTCGCTGCTTGCGGTCATGGAAGAGCTGAGCAGTGAAGAGGTGTTCAACCTTATTCGGTACAGTGTTATAGGGATAGTCTTCGGTGGGTGTAGATCAGTCCTCGTATCATGAGAGTGTAGACGAGAACTTACCAGCAAGGTCGGGGCCAGGTTCATGTGTGCTAGATGCCGTACTTGACGATTGCCAGCCGGACACGTAGACTGTCTCAAGGTACTTCGCCATCTGGGTAACTTGAACGGGGTCTAGCCTGTGATACACGCCAAGTTGAATGTCATAGAATCAGAGCAAGGCGAGGCAAGGCGTACGCTCCGTATGTGTGAGAAGGTGTGCGTCTCTTAAAGTGTTCCGAAAAGAGCGCGAAGACTTTTCTCGCGACGATATCGGCGGGATACGATATTGGCAACGTCCCGCGCTTCGAGACGACGTCGGCGGCCGTGTATGGTCTCCTCACCCGCGCAAAGCGGGGGCTCTGAAAAGGGGTGACGAGGGTCAATAGTGCCACGGCGAGGGAAAAGTGATCAAGTAAACCTTCCACCAGCGCTCTACTTGAGCGACCTCGGCGCGAAAAGCGGTCTTCTCTGTTGACATGGCCATTGACGAGGGTGGGTTGAAACATCGGAGAACGGCCTAAGTGTGTTTTAAGTGTTACTTTGAAGATCAGGTGCCAGGTTGAAATTCATTTTCATGTGATATTCTCCCCGGTTTTCCGATCTTGTGTTTTATTGCTGAGATTCGACCGGTTTGATCACTTATTATCCTTTTCCACTTTCCCCCAAATGCAATGCAAACCACGTACAGTACTGTATTGTTTCTGTATCGGTGAATGGAAGGGCCAGAGCAAACCCATGTTTATGACATCACAAAATGTATGTGACGCGCCTTCGGGCCGTACCCACTTTCGCTCGAATCACGTGCGGAAAGCCCATGTGTTTAGGTGTCTAGATCCGCCCCGCTAACGCCGATCGCCATCGTAAACGAGATACGCCAAGCCATAGCGCACAACAAAGGCAGCTACACTTCCCGCAACCTAGAGGCATGGTCAACAATCATCATTCATACATGTGAAACAACCGCCGGCATTACCTGAACCGCTATGAGGGCCTGGGTCAGACGCTTCTCGCGCATCGGCCCGAGGCGTAACAACAACACATTCAAAAGTGTCAGGTTTGTCGCCTCGAGGATCGTTCCATCCGGAAGCGTAGTCAGCTCAGTGCAGCCGAGTACAGCCAGCACCCGTAGGACCACAGTGGAGAGTCGTGACGGACGTTTCAGGAATTGGATTTGGGATGGATGTAAACGGTGCGTGTCTCGGTCGAAGCTACAGCACGTAAGTATGAGGCATCGTATTTGCTTGGGTTTGTTCATACCGTGGGACGCGATGGCGGGGACATGGTACGAGTCCAAATAGTTGTGGACATGAAAGGACGAAATTGAAGATCTGCGGAAGGAAGAAGAGGAGCAGTGTCTTGGAAAAGTGAGCCTGAATGCCCACAACCGCAAACGCCATGCCCGTCACATAGCAGAGCGTATCGCCTGGAAACGCACGTGAGGGATACCTATTCGTCGGACGCATCAATATTAATGTAGGACAATTGAATGGCAGGGGACCTCACGCACCAATTGTGGAATAAAAAGCCAAGGCAGACGCCCACGAGCGGGAGCATGAAGTACAAGCTGAAGAGGTGTCGTTCGACCAACTCCGTACTGCCATATGCCATGCCAGCGCTCCAGACGCCACCTACTTCGACCTCTCCACGGCTCCCCAGGAGATGTAGTGGAACACGGAAGCCGGTCGGCCAAGGGAGGTACAAGAGGTCGTTAAGGACAACAGAAAGCGCAATTACGACAGCTTGCGAGACCTCGGACCCATTGATGCCAGCAAGGATATTGATGCTATTTGTCGAGAAGGTAGAGAGGAGCGCCATGTACAAGTAGTACAAAGGCCCTACACCCCGTAAGCATCTGGTAAGATGATTCGAATAACATATGGAACGTCGTACCGAGGTTCAAGAGGGACCCAAAGAGCGGCCGGAAGGGGATAGGTACTACAATGTGAGTGTTACCGTTGTCGGCGTAATAGACCATCAATAGGGGAATTGATGCGATGATAGGTATGGGAATCTTGTGTCTCCAGCGGATATCAAAGAGGTCGTCCAAGAAACCGAGCATGGTCGCTATGAGAAGCGAGAGAAGCGAAGACAGGTAAACTGAAAGCTTCGTTTTTATTAGTTTATATGTGGAGGAAAGGGAAGATTATCGCACCTGGTAGTGAGGGAAGGCGTTGATGACGATACCCTCGCGCACGGTGTATTGCGCTTGCGAGCCACTCAATGATATGGGAGAGAACGCGAACGGGATGAATAGAATTAATAGGAGGATATAAACTGATGCGCAGACGAGCCCCATGCTCTCGGGTCTGTTGGTCCGCGTCAGCAAAGACAAGGGCGACACACGTACCATGGGGAAGCACTCACATCGGGGTGCTGTACACCTTCAACAGATCTCGACCTTTCAGGTTGGCCTTGACGAACGTTGGGCCCAGCGCCGGGACGAGATAGGCAGTGGCAAGGAGCGCGAAGACGGAGAAGCCGAAGGAAACATAGAGTGCTGGAAGGGGCGGGACGGGATCGACGAGCGGACGGACGACGAACCACGCGGCGACGGGGACGAGCGAAAGGAGGAATATGGAGGGCAGGCGACGCGCGGGCAGCGTTTCGGACATGTTGTGGAGGGGTCAGAGAGGCAAGGGTCAGTGCATAGACAGTGACTTGATGCGGTGGGACATGCGAGTTTCGTTATCGGAAAGCGGAAAGCGGGAGCGAGCAGGGCAACAAGCGCGCTCGACGTGGTCAACACGTATGCCCGATCTCCACGACCCGACCACCTCGTCCTCCCACTGTTCCGCTTCAATTGCCCCGGAACACCTCAACAATACAGGATGTAGGATTAAATATTCAGAGGGAAAGGGTCGCGGGGTCTACGGTACGTCACACACTCGTCGATAACGTCTGACGACGACCGGAACGAATCCTCCTCCTTAGCGTCCAAGGCCATGCCAGCGTACACGTTGCTCGAGATCAGCCCAGCTTTGGTATTCTCCGCCGAAGAATATGAGGCACACGGACGGCACACAGTGCTAGACCACTACACCTTCAAATGGAGAGACGGAAGGATGGCACTCGCCCTCGGTCTCGGTACGCTTTCTGACTTTCCGCTCTTATCCTCATGGGTGCCCCTTCATCGCGTCGTCCGATTGACTTCGTTTCGACCTGCACAGGATCCCTCTTCAACCACTCCGACTCCCCGAACGTCACATACTCCATCGATACTGCCACCGACTCCATCCGATATACGACCGTCCGCGCTGTGGAGCCCGACGAAGAGCTCTGCATCTATTACGGCCCGAACCTCTGGTTTGAACCCGTTGGCCTCTCGGACGGGCGTGTTTCCACAGACGCAGAGCTTGTCGACGATGACTGGGGCGGGCTCGCTGCCGTCGCAGGTGAAACACCGAACCGCATTCGCTGCGAGGACGCGGCCGATCCAAACGAGATCCTACCTGACGAAGATCTCCCATTTAGCAGGGTCAAGCTCACCTCTGACGAGGACGACGAGGAGATGGCAGAGTCCGTACGCACAGGTGAGCATAACCCGCGCTTCGCCGCGCGTCTCCTGATGCCCAATGCAAGTACAGGCATGGGCAGTAGACATCCCAGATCCACGGCATACTACCACAGCACTGAAGTATATATCACCCTCCCTACCCTAATCTCCCCCTTCCACTTCCCATCCACTGACCTCCTCCCCCCTCTTCCCTTTTATCACTATATCTCCCCCCCTCTCGACGGAACAGATGGCTCAAATCCTCCGGCCTTGACACACCGACCCTTTCGCACCTCAAACGAGTGCGCAAATCCCCCACCGGCACCCACTCGACCCTCCTCCTCACCAGCACATCCCCAACCGTGCCCGAACTCCCGCCGGACCTCGACCTCTCGCCGCCGTACCAATTACCGGTGCCACGCAGCGCAGCGCTCACGCCAGCCTCGCTCGCGCTGAAGAACGCGCTCTGGCCCACGGTCTTTGCTCCTCGGCGCAAAGGCGAGCCGGAAGACTGGAGCCGCGCGCGCGCGCAGTGGGCCTGCGTCGCGATGGCACGCGTCGTGCAGGAAGCGCGAGTGGCGCGCGCCGCAGGAGAGGTGCGTGCGCGCTGCGCCCCATTTGCTCTCTCCCTGTCTGCCTACGGGGGCATGTATAGTCATCTGATACTCACCTGGCTTGTTCTATCCAGCTTCCCATCGCGTCGTATGTCCCCGCACCGCCGGAAGAACCCGCGTGGCCGTCATACCTCGCACACGATACGCGGGTTTCCTCCGCGCATCCTCTGCGCCATGCCGCGCTCAACCTCGTTCGTACGCTTGCTGACTCGACATCTACCGCCACCACCGCTGCCGCCTCTACCCTTGCCACTACTTCCGACGACCCATCGACACCATCCCCGCCACCCTCCGCACCCATCAAGAACAACGACCAACATTACTTACTAACGTCCCGCACTCTCTTTACGACACACGAGCCTTGTGTAATGTGCTCCATGGCGCTACTTCATTCGCGCGTCAAGGAGGTATTCTTTCTTATTCCGATGGAGCGCACTGGAGGGTGCGGTGGCGCTGCGTGCGTCCCCAAGCTCGAGGGCGTCAATCATCGTTTCGCGATTGGGCGGTGGAAAATGGGTGCCGGTGGTATCAACATAGAGGGATTGGAAATTGACGAGGATACCGATTCTTGAGGTGGGTACTCAAGATAGAGTAAGCGAGATTCTAGACATGGTGGTCGATTGGCTTTGAAGAGCCTCCAAGGGAGGATAACTAAACATGTAGCCCTCAGTTGGTTGTATCGTAAGGTTTCACATCTATTTAAGTGCAGGAATGACCAATATGTTACTCTATGGGTACGTCAAACCAAAATGAAAAACAGGGCGCGAATGACAGGTCATGAACCACGGTAGTATCGACTCAACCTCGCTGTCTATGGCACATCGGACACTCAGAAGTGGCTCTTCATTGACCGAGGATCCCACATTTGCTCCCTGATATGTGTCAGTAGTGTGTTATCCGTCACGTGGCGGAGCGCAGGTGCGTTATCAACAGACTGTTAGATGAGAACAGAAGTCAGTATTCGTGTCGCTTGGGGAACCCCGAGGTCAGTAATGGAACGTACGGCATTCTGCGCGGCCCGCACGACAGCAAGCGCGATCTTTGCGCTGATCTCCCGGATACGGTCAAGGCGCGGGTATACAAGCCCTGCTGCACGCTCATCGGCATCAAGTGAGCCAGCGAGTGCAACGGACGCCTGTTCGACCATCGAGTCCGTCACTCGGCTCGCCTTGGTGACTAAGGCACCGAGGCCAATGCCAGGGAAGATATACATATTGTTGCCTTGGCCTGCCTCGAACGTTTTCTCGCCTCGCGATATGGACTTGTAAGGCGATCCAGATGCAAAGATCACCTTGCCATTGGTCCTATATACCCAACCTTGATCAGCCTAGCAGGCAGCTAGGAAAAAGAGCATGAATCACCAATTGATAGCATCTTCGTAGTCAACCTCGCTCAGCGATACCGGGTTCGACAACGGAAAGATAATCGGACGCCTGTTGTGCGTCGCCATCGCCTCGACGACTTCTTTTGTAAACGCATTCTGTAGGCACAGAAACTCACCAGGGGGAACCCAGGGGTAAGAATGAGATACTTACGCGGATCGTACTGAGCCCGAACAGAGCAGTGGGTTTTACGTGATTAATGATTTCGACCAAGTTTGTCAAAGGAGGACCTTGGTAGTCAGTACGGGCGAAGACTGCAATGCCAATTAGTATACGGAGGAATTGGTGGGAGAGGGACTAACACTTCTTGTGTTCTTGTAGGCCAGGGCGATCCGCCGTGATCAAGCCCTTAGAATCGACGGTCTTATGACTTCATGAACAACATGCTCACTTGCAGCACAAAGGAAGGGAGGCGTACCCAAATCTGTTTCGTGGCATCGGCTTCACTCAAGCCCTGGAACTTGAAGAAGGATAGCAGTTGCTTCGCAACGCCGATACCAGCGGATCCAGCACCAAAGAATAGGATGCGATGCTCAGCGAGTGGCTTGCCTGATGCCTCTGATGCAAGATGCGCCGCGTTCAGGAAACCTGAAAGTACGACTGCACCCGTGCCCTGAATCTGAAATGGATTACATAAGTATCGGAATGACATGAGCGCTTCTATAATTGGGTGCTCACGTCGTCGTTAAAGCAGCGATACTTCTGACGGAAGCGACTGAGATACTTGAATGCGTTGTCCGTTGAGAAGTCCTCGAACTGGACGAGTAGGTTGGGGAAGACTTCCTTCATGGCATCCATAAACTCGTCCATGAACTCATCCATCTGAAGACCACGTGAGTCAGTGCCCAGAATGGCGAGTTGCAAGACGAACCTCCTCAGGTGATGGACGCATGCGGCGCACACCAATGTACAATGGATCATTGAGGTACTTCTCAGTCGACGTACCCAGGTCAAGGCAGATCGGCAACTAAAAGTCAGCTTATTGGTAAGCAACGGTGGGAGGCCGACTAGCGCTAAGAAGCATGAAACACACCGCTGATGACGGACGAATACCTGCGCCAGCGATGTAGAGATCGCTACAGTCAAATACCTTGTCAGTTCTCTCCGGTTGATCGGAGATAATGCTAGAAAAGCCCAGATCTTGTTGTACTCACAGCTTACCCACTGCAATCGGCAGCCCGTTTGCACCGAGGTCACCAAGACCAAGAATGCGCGAGCCATCGGTGACGACCGCAATGCGTGCCTCGCGAACGTTGGGCCAGGTGGCGAGAACTTCACGTATCCGGCCCTTGTCCCCGATAGAGACATACATGCCCTCCGGGCGACGCCAGATATGCGAGTAGTTGGTGCAAGCATCACCAACCTAGATTACCAGACAGCAACAAAGTAGGGGTTTCAAGCGCATGATAACTAATCACGCTATGGATGCTCACTGTTGGGGTGTACAGAATTGGGACCATTTCCTGTAGACGCCAAGCACATGTTAAAGAGATAAATAGAAGACGTGGGGTGTACTTTCCCGCATGTTGTCATACAGTAGGGTGTAGAAGAGGGACGGGTCGCGGTCTTTCAAGCCATTGAGGTAGATGTACTTTTCGAGGTTATTATGTTTTGAGCGCAGCTGGGCGAGGCAGCGCGAGCGGTGTGTTGCTTGTGAGAAGGCGGGAGGAGGGACTCTGGCAAGAAGCTTGGTGGCGGCGGCGTTCCGGGCAATATTGACACTAACTTGGGCAGACATTACGATAAAAGTTGGGACAACGGGAGCCCAGTGAGGCGAGGCGAGATGAAGGAGCAAGAGACGTTAGAGGACAGGAGGACAGTGCCGAATAAGAGCCAACATGAACTTATATACAGCGAAATAGATTGGGGAGGCACTTTGAGCTGGGGAAGACCAGTGGGGTGACGTCAGCACACGGAATTCATCAAGTACGGATTTGTGCTCGCGCCCGATTCGGTTTGGGTGATGCAGCGCTCCCCAAAATATACCAATCCAGGCCTCGCACGACCAACTTTAGAAAACACCGTATGATTGCGTAACACTCACAGGCGTAAAGCTTTCCCGTTTTTCGCCGAGAGTCGCTTGCGCAGGACAATGCTGCCGGAACGCAAACCCGACGGTGCCATCAAAACAGCGGAGTAATCATGGGAGGGGCTGCTTGTAACGCTGAATGCGCCGGTATCCGAGTGCCAATGTGGTAAACAGTATGAAACTCCCCATGTGTTATTCTCGCATGGAAGAGCAAAGTGGGCACAACACGCATAGGAGCCAGACTAGCTACTCCAGCCAGTCAAAAATCCTATCGTAGAGTGAAAGGAGATATCTAAACTGATTCACACACGTGTTAGCCAGCCTAGTTCACGTTGGGATAGTGCAGTGCGTCCACACCTAGGCCATAGCGAAAATCACGCTCCAAACTGGCTCGCACCAGTCTCTCACCCCTTCTCACGCCACGCCCATCCTAGCTCCACGTTTCACCAAAATTCCTTCCTCTTGTTGCGTATCTCCCGGATGATCGCGGCCTTCTCGCCCCACCGTGCCCGCGCCTTATCGTGCTCCCGTTCACGCCTCGCCAACGCAGCACGTTGCTGAGAGGGCTTCAGAGGCGCTACGTAGCTCACAAAAGAGGGCGAGCATCCGAAAGTATCCGCAAGCTTCTTGCATGTGTAGAGTGCTGGGTTCTCCGACCTCAGGCGCTGTAACTCTTTGATCTTGTCCTCGGAGAGGCGCGGGTGTGTTGATGTGGGCTCTTTAAGCAGCGGTGGCAAGGAAGAACCAGTCGACGGTGTTGGTGGTGAAGTACGCAAGAGGGGAGAGGATGGGTTGACCGTGAAGGAGAGCGGTGTCGGGGCCGACGGTGGTGGACGATGAATGAATGTCAAGTCTTCAGAGAGTGGTGTTGAAATCGCATTGGGTTTATTTAAGAGTGGGTCCGGGTGCCGCATTGGCGGCTTTTGAGGAAGCCGTGTCGCATACCCGCGAGTAAGAAAGGGAAAGCGGACACGCAAGTTCATGACCCACACCGTTGCAATGGCAAGTCCCACGTTGCTCTTCCGTCTTTTCGCTCATAGGGTGACTGTCACATTTATGTCACGCATCGTCACAATTTTTCAATAATTTGTCACCCCAACGCTTGTCACTCGAGCCCCGCTGTTCCCTGTTCCCACCTCCCGTCTACCTCCCGCCTGCTATTGTAGAACCACCCTGTCTCCGGATCCACGGAGTTGTTATTCGTGAGAGTTGCCCTAATTGTACCAAGCGTCCTGGAAGCCACCGGACTGCAGTTATGAGGCTGGCTTCACGTATGACCCCATCTCCGGGTCCCAAAACAAAGAAACCCAACACACAAACCTGCGCATTGCTGTCGTAATAAGTGACATCTGAATGTTTTCAGCCCCGCGCTTAGCCCCAATAAGATGACAGGATATGTTTCTGCGGACCTTTGTTTCATTGTCTGGCTGCATAACACAATCGCCCGTGTCGTTGCTCACATTTGTTATCCCTTGTTCGCTTGCGTGTCGAATCTTATTATTATTACAGAACCCCCTCTCGCGTTTTGCTGGGTCTTGCGACTATCTGACTATTGGTTACATCACGGATCCATGACGCTGATTTTTTTCCCCTTGCCCACAAGGACTTCTTATTGTGGGTTGTGGAATGTCCTTGGCCCCAAGATTTCAGTTTTTGGACGCGATTGGAAGTAAAACTTTTGGTCCCACAATGGCAAAGCGTATGCAGTAATTGCGAAACTCTCCACAGCGACTCAGGGACTTGACGTTCACAAGTGAGGTCAACTCCACCCAAATACCTTTTTTTACGCATTCTAGCCCATCGTGGAACCTTGCTGAGCAAGTTCATGATGTCATTCAAATTCAGTCCGGGAGCACCGTTTGGGGGCTATTGTGTTCCATATATCGAGGCAACCCTAATTACGCGATTGCGTTGGTCTCAATGATCTCACTTTGGCTAAAATGCTAAGGATAAAGGAAAAAATGATGTCACACTAAAGTGTAATGCGCACTTATAAAAGCAATTGTACATCGCAGTGATTCTGTAAACCCAAGTGTAAAGAACAACGAACAACTTACTAGACTATACTACATCCCTCGAGGTATAGCTCGGTGGTGGTTCAAATCTCACTATATGAAGCCGCAGCATATCAACTTCCGACTGTAGTCTCCGAGTATCGGATGACGATGTCGCTCCGTCCTGCGCGGTATTAACAGCTAGAGTGGACGACGACTGGGTCGTATCCGATGATTGTTGGACATAGGTCTGCCTCGCCTCAGTTCGTAAACGCGCAAGCTCCTTGCTGGACAAGCCAGGTGGAACGGGTGCCACCGGCCGCGAGCGTGGAAGTGTTGGGGCTGACGTTGACGATGGGCTGCGCGTGTCGGAATCTGTCCTTCCATCCGAGTGTTCAGGTAGTAGTTGCTGCTGTTCCACCCAGGAATGTGGGCCCTGCTGGGTTGTATCGAGAGGGTTTGGGTTAAATGGCGTTATGGTAGCTGGTGAGCCACCTCCCACGAGAGGGATTGAAATTTTTGACCAGGCGGATTTGCGTCTGCGTACGAAGACAGTGGCCCCGATCACAAGGAGGACAGCAGCAACACTACCCACGACGGCCCCTGCAATTGTGCCGGCGTGCGATGATGCGGGAGGTTGTTCACTCCCCGCCCCCGTCGTCGTCCCATTAGCTTGTATCGTGAAAATAGGAGCCCTGCAAGAGGGAGGATTGTCAGACATAAAACGATGGAGAGATCGCTTTGCACGAACTTCAGGGCTAATGGCGCGAACATAGCACCTTGTGCGGGACTAATCATGGTTATGGTGGTGTTAATCACCACCCTAGAGAATGCTTCCTCAGTAGCTCACGCTCACCTAGCAGCCCCTCCGATTGTTGATCCTTGGGAACTCTCATAACTCAGAGGGAACTCTCCCGTGCTGGCGTTGAAGGACGCCCGACTGTGAATCCTCGAGATAAGATCCGAGGACAAGCCTCCATTTTGAGCCATGGCAGCCACAAATAGGTTCCAGCCTAGAAGAACGTCAACCAAAAGAATTTGACCATAGAAGCTACCAACTAGATATTGTGAAAGTTGTGTCTGAAAGAAGATTGTCAACAGGCATGCCAAATTTGCTGAAGGTTGAAGTCGACGTGATGTTGTCGATGAAACTGCTGTGGGCGTTGAATATCTGAAATTTATTAGAAGCTGCACGAGACTAGCAGGCATGGACACCAACCGATGAATCCACCAAGTTCGTGCCTAACCATACATCCGCGAATAGATTATAGCCCAACGTCCATGAGCTAGATTGTCCATACACTGCAAGGACATGTTGGTCGCTGCTTAATGCGAGGCCCTTCCATTGCTCGTAGAGCTGCGCAGCTGCGCTCTGCTAACAAATCAATTTCACTGCAAAGCATCTAATGGACAAGTACGGACGGAGTATTTGTTGGCATCCGCGGTCTGCCTGACCGTGGTGCTCATTTTTGACATGGCTTCAATCGCGATGATCCCCTTGATTGCTAGATTGGTTTGGTTACTGACTGTCAAACCATCCGCAGAAGACCTAAGTTATATCCATCATCAGTGGTGGGGAGTACTAACTCAGTGAAACAACGTACTGATCATGAATGAATAACGTCGAATTTGTCAAATAGTCGGCCCAGGAAGTCAGCAACGGATACTATCAAAGACCATCAAGCCCTGTCGGTGAATCTCGGAGTCTTGGCATACATATCTACTTATGAGGCTTCCATCTCCTGTGGCGCGTGCATGAGCATATGTCATAATTAGCATATTCCCGGATTCTATGGGAGGGACAAATCAGAGATGTACGAGGTCAAGGTGAGAGGTACGGACGTTCGACTCCTTGATTGTGAGTAGAATTCGAGTTTGTGACATTCGGGTAGTTTGATCCTACAGTGGACCCTAAATATCTTAGAAATTGAGTTTATGATGAGCGCACCGAGATCCGCAGCAGCATATTGGATGGAATAGTTCGACGATGCCTGAGGTCGAAAGAGAGGTTCAAGAAGAGGTGCGCCGAGGTTCGGATCAATGTACATAAATGCAGGGAACGCAGAATACAGCGTCTCGACAGCATTTACCCGGCTAAAAGCGTCAAATCTCAATTTCCCCGGACGACGGACGGAGAAGTTCCTGTTGACTCACTTCGGGACCGATCCACCAGTATTTTTCATGAACATCATCACATCTGACTCGTTGAAGTTACCGAGAGCGTCGGTCCCGATTGTAAGCTGAGTACTACCGTAGACTTGGGCGATCGCGAGAGAAACCAAGTCCCCAAGTGGATTGGAGACTGAAGTGGCATCCTGGAGTATCTTTTTGTCCAGCAGTTGAGCTCTTGAGGACGCATTAGTAAAGTCGTTTAAAAAATCAACGACCTGTGTGTGGCTGTTGAATACATCAACTTTCCATGAAAAGCCATCACTGACCAAAGCCCCATCACCAGCAGGATATTGGGACTTGTAGTACAAACTACGTTGTGTCGGAGGACCACCAGATAGATCAGTGTAACTGATGGCGGGGTCTGTGGTATAGCCAATCATCCAGACAACAGGGGACTGTGTAGCTTGAATGGTGCCAAAGTTACTAGATAATGCAAAGACGGGGTAGCTGGTGATGGGGCGGAAAAATGTGTCTATTTGGTTGTCCAACGCACCACGAGACAGGAACATGGCACGGGATTCAACATAATACGCAATCTTGTATGTGGTACCGTTCCCCTAAATCGTAGGCTGTGAGTGACGAAAAGGCCCAAGCACCTGGTTTACCCACCGGCTTCATAGCATAGTACAGGTTGCCCCATTCCGCTTGGTCGCTGATCTCAGTAAACACTGCGGGCTTCGAAAGTCTGACATTGTGACAGATGACATCGTTGTTGGCCGTCAAGCCCCATTCAATCTCTTGGCTTCGATTACCCGAGTTCCATTCTGTAGCGAAGCTGGTGAGACACGAGGGGCTTCAAAGGACGACTTTTCACGTACCCCCGGTGACATCTGTGTAAAGTTGCACAGCATGAGCTGAGCCATCCAAGGATTTTGCGGTGAAAGCGATGTATGAGAACGGGATGGATTGCTTGATCCAATCCCCGGGCTTTGAAGGATGCGTATGCATATATTTGAAGGAAACAGAAGAGTCGAGACGAACCTCGATGGGATTTAGGAAGGTGAGATTAACCTGCATGGGTCCCACCTGCGAGATGACCACGGTTTGTGTAGGCGTGATCACTATATCAGTCAGGTTCGTGGTACCATTGGCCTCAACTCCTCCCAGGAGTGAATAGAGAACGCCGTCGACAAGCACAATGACAACCCAACCAAGGAGCTAAAACACACGAAGATGAGAATTTCATGGCCAACAGAACATACTATGACGAGTGACCTGAGAATATTGTGTCGCAGGCCAAGGCCATAAAAGTATCGTCCCATTCACGACCTGGTCATAGCTTGATAGATATGGCGAACGAACAGCGAGAGGAATTGCTGGAGGGAAAAAGGTCCTCTGGGCTCTTGCGTTTGGGGAAAAGAGAAGGACAAGGAACAGAAAGAGCGTCATTGAGAGCAGAGGCCACGTTCCCGAGGGTTCGAGAACGCACGAGGGGAAATCGCGACGGGCTCAAGAAGCTTGAGGCGAATGCACGCAAACACAAAGGAAAGGAAAGGGATGGTCTACGATGGCCTGCTTAGCCGAGGCCGGGCGAGGGCGAGGGGGATTATATACAAGTATGCTACACAAATGGCGAGTAGAGGGGGAGAGGGAGAACCGGCGTTACCGAAAATATACTAAGGTGATTAGGAACTGATCATGCCCTGACCACCGTCTGATCGTTGTCCTGATGATTCATAAAGCATGACCAGGCTTCTCAGCCTGGTGACACACGATCATGCCTATTGTTTGATAGTCGAAGTCATCAGCGCCTAGTCAGGGTGCCCTGACCGTGATGGCCGTGCGTCATGGTCTGATACTGTCTTTACTAGGATCAGCAGACTGAGCAGCTGCTGGTCAGTTCAACATCAAATTGACCGGATAGTCAGGCTGCGACTCCGAGAGACTGGGTAAGGGCTCGGACGACGGTTCCGCTGCGCGAGGCCGGGTCGAGAGACGAAGATGATGAAGAGGGCGAGCGACGGTCTCGCGGCGACGAAGGGGGAAATCACACGGAGAAATGAACAGAGCGGAAAGGGGGTAGAATTGGGGATGTACAACGAAGCTGCTAATGCGCTCCACGAGAGCAGGAGGGGTGGTTTAGATACAGTGCTGTACCTACTGAGGTCCATAGGAAGGCCAGGGCGTTGCGAAGAGGCTACGAACGCGAAGTCGAGAAAGCGGTGTAGAAGAAAGGCAAGACAGTGATGCCGGCGTCGTCGGGAGGCAGGAGGCAGTGACGGCGGATGCGGCGAGTGAGTCAGAGCGATGCCGGCGATGTCGAGGTGAGACAGCGAGTATGTACAAGTAAATGGCAAGGCGATGTGAACTAAGGAAGGTCAGACCAGTGAAGGAGTTAAAGAACAGGGTCGTACGAATGCCAGACAGCGGCGACTACCTAAGCAACGCCGTGCGGGCGAGCGTGAGCGTGAGCAGGGGAGGGTAAGGAAAGTGAATAGGAGGCGATGAGGCGGGAGTCGAGGGGAGAGGAACGGTTGGTTTCATGTTGCGGTGACGGCGATGTTGGCGAAGGCGGTGGTGGTGGTTTCAGGGAGAGAAAAGGGGAAGGATGTGGGAAGGACAGCGTCTTTTCGGAATTTGCAAATGTGGTCGGATCTGATGTGAGTCACGTCACGCGTTTGTTGGCATATGATCAAGATCAAGTTTAGACTCAACACTCAGGCAGGCCGTTCTCACCTCGAACCTACATCATATCATCCTACACTACTGCTGTTTTCCTATGTCATCTGGCAACGGAAAAGGCGAGCTTTCTACTTCCAACTTCGCTGCAATATTCGAAACTGCGTCAAGCCACTACAAGACCCTGACGGGACAAGATCTAGGAACGCATCCGTTTGCCGTGGCCCTGGAGAGTTATAACTCTCCTGGTTCAGTCTTGGAAGTGTTTCAAAAACAAGCACAGACCTTCGGTAGGTTTCGCAAGGGAGATGACAAGTTGATCGCATACTTGACCCCCATCGTCAATGTGCTCTTCACGCTTTCGGCGACCTTGGGAGAAGGCATCGACCTGGTAAGCCATCAATCTTTCTTTATCTTACAATGCTATTAGAGCGTTTATTCCTCAGCCATTCTCTCCCGCAAAGACGATTCTCGCTGGAATTGGTATCCTCCTCGGGGTAAGTGTTATCTGGCGTTTTTTGGCACGCTTCCTTGTAACGTTCGGCTCAGGCAGTAAGGGATGTTATCGCTAGCTATGAGACACTCCTCAATCTCTTTGAGCGCATTCATTTTTTTCTCCAACGTCTCAACCACTACACGGCGGTCCAATTCACACTAGAGATGACGGAGTTACTTGGGAAGATTATGGCCCAGGTTCTGTCTGCTCTTGCGTTGTCGACCAAGGAAATGCAGGATGGCCGAATCAGTGGGTGTATTCGTTCGAGATACTCTTTCTTGGCTGATTATGGTACAGAGAAGTTCCTGAAGAAACTAGCGGGAAAAACAGACGTAGAGGATGCGCTTCGACGACTGGACAGACTCACGAATGAGGAGAATCTGTTGGTGGCGGCGAGAACTTTGGGGATTGTAGTGCGTGTCGATGACAACGTAACGACGATAAAAGAGGTCATCCAAGGTGTTGATGGCAATGTACGGGCGACCAAGGAGCTCACACACCATATGGACCAAAATGTAATGACGATCAAGGAGGTCGTCTGTGATGTTGGTGTCGATGTAAAGTCAACGAAGGAGCTCATCCACCGTGTCGACGACAATGTGACAGCGATCAGGGGACTCACCTGTGACGCTCATGGCAACATGGCCGCAATCAGGGATGACACACGGCGTGTCAATAACACTGTCAAATCAATGAGACGCGGTGCGCAACATTTGTTCGATTTCTTTATACATGTGCCAATGCGTTCCTGGTGTGTGCGAAAACAGCACTGGATGAACACCATCGTTCGTTACTCTATGATGCTGCCATGTTTCGTCGTCGTTGTTGAAACACACTCACAGGGAATCGGTCGCTAGAGACACTTCGAACGTGGCTTAGTCCTCCGAATCCTTCCATCAATCACAGTACAGCATGCGACACTCATCACGACGGTACAGCAACGTGGTTTATCCGAAGCAACAGGTTCGATGAGTGGAAGAAGAACGGCTCCATATTGTGGATTCGTGGCAATCGTACGCTCCTCCTGCTGTATCAGGTTTTCAAATGTGTTAATTGCTTCCGTGTTTCAGCGGGCTCGGGAAAGAGTATACTTTGGTACGCAGATCGGCGACTATCTCAGTGATAAGGAGCTTATGATATTGGCAAGTTCGGCGATAATTGAGGACATCAAGCATATGCGAGAGTCGAGATTGGCTCTGGTCGCATATTATTACTTTGACTTTAAAGACGCCGCTAAACGTGATGTCCGGGGTTTGCTGGCTTCACTTCTCTTACAACTCGTTGACGACTCTGACCATGGCTTGGATGTTCTTTCTCAACTACACAAGACGTGTCGTGACGGTTCAGATCTGCCCAGTGAGGCCGCCTCCGTACAGTGTTTGAAGGATATGCTAGATCCCCCAGAACAAGTTCCGGTCTATATTATCGCCGATGCATTGGACGAATGTCCAAATGACACTGGGACCCCGTCTGCGCGGGAAAAGGTCCTAAACGTTTTGGAAGACCTCGTTCGGGTGGGCTCTCCGAATCTATTCATCTGTATCACCAGTCGCCCCGAGCACGATATAACCACCGTCATTGACCCATTTATGTCTTCATCATGTCGGCTCTCTCTTCACGAAGAAGGCGGCCAAAGGGAGGACATCAACAGCTACGTCCGCCATTTCGTTCAGAGCGATAGGGCAATGCGGCGGTGGAGATCGGAGGATAAGGAACTCGTGATTAACGTGCTCTCTGAACGAGCTGGTGGCATGTGAGACCCGTGTTTTTGGCCTCTGGTGTTGTTATTTATGATATCGGACAGGTTTCGATGGGTGTATTGCCAGCTGGACAACCTACGTCGATGCATGCCGTCAAGTATTCGGAAAGCTCTGGATGAATTGCCGGTCACTCTGGATGGGACGTACGAACGGATTTTGCAAGGCATCCCTAAACAGAAGTCGTATCATGCGCATCGACTTTTCCAGTGCATGGTTGCGGCTATTCGGCCACTTCACGTCAAAGAGCTGGCAGAACTATTTGCAATCGAATTTGGCCTGAATGTGGAGACTAATCTCGTCGAGGGTTGGCGCCCTGCTAACCCTGATGATGCTATACTCTCTACCGGTTCTACTCTTATTACCATCATCGACGACGGGCGTTCAAAAATTGTACAATTCTCACACTTCTCTGTCAAAGAGTTCTTGACCTCCGATCGCTTGCAATTATCGGATGTTGGGAACATCTGTCAGTTCTATGTTCCGCTAGAACCGGCTCATACGATCCTTGCTCGGGCCTGCCTGACAGTGCTACTGCATTTGAACGAAGAAGTGGACAAGAGTCGCCTTTCGACATTGCCTCTTGCGTTCTACGCAGCGCGGCACTGGCCCGATCACGCCAAGTTCGGGAACGTGGCGCCGGAGATCCAAGCTCCCTTGGAACGACTATTCAACCCTAATGAGCCACTTTTTCGGGCATGGATTTGCTTACAGGACATGCATCACACCGATCAGACTATCGACAATCTCTTTCAATATTTGCCATCACCATGGGAAACGCCTTTGTACTACGCGGTTACTTACGGTCTTAGTCGGCTCGCGAAGTACTTGATCGTTACGCACGGGCAAGATGTCAATGCCATCCCTAGCCTCGACTGGGGTTCGTTGCATGTGGCATCGATGTATGGAAATTCTCAAGCTGCGCGTGTGCTACTCGATCATGGTGCTCGCGTCAACATGCGAGATGTTGCGGACTGGACACCATTACATTTCGCGTCGTGCCGTGGGCATGCCAAGACCGTGCGGCTCCTTCTCGAACACGGGGGTTACTTGAACACACAAACCGCGTTCCATGAGACTGCCCTGTTTCTGGCTTCTAAATATGGACATTTCGAGGTAGTGCGGGTATTGCTTGATTACGGAGCGGATATGAAAATCAAGGGAGAGGACGACTTGTCACCATTCCAAGTAGCTGCTAAGCACAGACATCATGACATTGTGCAACTGCTGCTGGAACATGGCTCCGAAAGAGAATAGAAGAATGTGGTAAGTATGGTTTGAAAATACTCGTGTATTGACAGTTGCTTATCGAATGATAGATATGACGGCCATTGCGACCGAATCTGGGAGGGCCGTCCTTTATACCCCCTAGTCGTTGAGGACCTAAAGCTCTAGCATTCTGCGGGTGAGTCTTGTCCTTGTATCACCCGGCCCATCTTCAGGGAGAGTTGGCTGATGAAGGTGGTATACCATCCCAATCTCCTACCGACGCATTGTCACCACTCTAAATCCATGCACGTCCGCAAGATGCCAGCGAGGCAGGTCATAAACTACATCGACGTCTCCTCTGAAGACGACACCCTAAAATATGTAGCCTGGAGGAGATGTTTGCGAGGCAGGCCAGGCTGTTGGAGATGCACAGGCTTGTGCTTGCGTAAGTTAGATAGCCGGTTTGGACCGGGCTCGGATCTCGGACCACAAGTCCGAGATAAAGTGTATGGACACCTTTCCCTCACGCCTCACTCTCTGACTATTTTCTATTCGCTTCCGAAAGTACTTTCATCTCAGATTGCCTGTCGCTTATCATTACCTACGTACTTAAGTCGGATATTCCTCCACCGTAGAATCTCAGTCTTCTTTCACCACCAGACTGAGTCTTGTTATCGCATCACAGGCACCCATTCTAGTTAATTGGTGTTCGCGGACGGATATGCACCCTATTCAGTCTTGGGCCTGGATGAAGGGTTAGTGACGCTGGAACAGTTTAAGGCCTCGTTCTACGCATATATTTACCGCAGGCGGACTCGGTTCATTTATACTTCACGAGACCTCCGGTATCGGGAGACAAGCATGGGAACTAAGTAGCGGTGGTGGATGAAGGACGTGAGGATGGGGGAGACATCCTTGCACGTCGCCGCACGGTTCCGTCTTCAAATTAGTGACCGTACATACCCCGTTATTCTCACACGACTTTGCTTCAGTGAACGCATGGCTCCGGGCTGCAAGGCTGAGGTGCAGTCTATGAAGATCTGGGGAATATGAAGAGATATGATGGAGAGACGTATCATTGGAGGATTCCGACGAATAAAATACCAGATCTCAGAGCTTGAAGACAGAAGACGTCCTGTCCTGGACCACAATAACGATCAACCTGGGCGTACGTCTGAGTCTGGAAAGAAGTGGAGGCTGTTGGGGCGATGTCCAGGGAGGGACGATATTGATGCGCGATGGCATCGAGGCTCTGAGACATTGATGCATATTGATGGAGCGAATCAATTGTTGTTGTCAAACGGATGGCACAGAATGCCCATTGGCCGACATAACTGTCGGGAATCCACACGATAAAGCCAATGCCCCATAAGGAATGGAGGATCCCATGTTGTAGAAATATACTAAATTTAAGTCGAAACTAAATGGATTTATCCTTTCCGAATGTGGACGCTATCCCCGGATCCTCACCCGGACACTCGTACGCCCGAGTTGCACAAAGCGCTGATCGTCGGAACTCGGAACATTATGATGCCATATGCCCGTGCTGTCAAGGTGGGCGCTAAATATATATTCCAGTCAACGTTCCCATTCCCAACAGGTCAGGTCATTTGGGGCCACAGTATTCGGTTGCTTACAAATCCAAGGCAGCACTGCACTCACTCTTTGAAATTGGCTAATTTTAGACGGAGAACGAACTTTGAAGCACTGTACTTTACACGACACATTTGCTAATTATCATGAACAGGTTTGTGTAATGGGCTGCGCACGTACCGATGTTACTACGCCGCCGGGTCTTGCTTTGCCTTGTCACCTTCCTCTTGTCCTAACAAGTCCGTTGAATCCGCTCCTCGATGGCTCAAGCCCAGCACGAAACGTTCCGCGAAGAGCTTGCAATCAAGTATCCTGCTTTCGGCTATGCCTTATGGGAACCAGGCTCCAGGGCGCGATATCATACCGTGCAAGTGGGGGACGTTGGTTTCATTCGAGAAGGCTATTTCCATCGTCTCTTCAACGTTCTACACCCTGCCAATGGTGATGATTCATCCGACCCCGGTCGCGGAGTTCCGGGAAGTGATGAGCCACTGCAGATCAAAATGGACAACCACATTGGCAAGAGTATAGAAGGGTACAAGGAATTCCACTCGAAGAGCATCAGGGTGGAGAATCGGGGACGTCAATGCAATGCTTCTCGGTAAGTAAGCTTTTTGCAGTGCCATATATTCTCATGGTCTCATACGAAGAAATTAGGCCCGAAGACGACGCGCAGGTCACATTTTCGTGCTCCGGGAAGCGAGGCGCTCTGCTATCACTTCCTTTCCCAGCCCAACGTGAGGACACCGCTGCTCTTCGTGACTTTGGCAAATGTATCGTCAAGAACGTTGATGCCTGGTTTGCTTACGCCGAGGATCTTGGCCTGGGAATCGACCGTATGGAAGACATTATCCTGGTCACTGGGTGTCACCGCGCGCGATCATGGGTCATTGCCACATTCTCCGAGAGCCAGGCGGGTGCACAGGTGTCATTTGGAGCCGAAGTGCTTGGTAATTCTGGAGTTGACCTCGAATGGCGGGATGCGCGTGGAGGGGATCTGAAGCTTGGCCCAAGTGGTAGTGTGCGCTTTTACACATTTTTGTGCCTTCAACGCAACCTGAGATATCTCGGATTTTGTGTCACTAGAACTTACCAGAGGATCAATGCTTATTTGTCAGAGGCTTCCGCGTCTTCCGCTTTCTGAAAATTTGGCCAAGACTTCGGGGGCAAGCAACACCTAGCCCGGATGTCGACGGTCATGGACCTCAACCTGGAACTGACAGACGACTTTCAGCCACAAGCGGAGCAGCCAATGAGAAGGTAAACAATTCAAGTTCTCGTTTCCTCATTCTTGTTGATGTCTTGCAGTATCAGGATCCGCTCCATGTTCTGTTACAATACCTTGAAGAAGTGAGCAGCCTATTTAGTCATTGCGTGCGCACCGGACTATAATCTATCCTACAGCAGGCACCTGATTGTGAGATGGCTCTTGTCCATGATGACAACCTCACATTCATTGGTGATGCTGTATGCTCACCTATCTATTTATCAGTCATGCCCTAACTCCATCACATGTTTAGATGCAGGAAACTCTTGAGCCAGATAAGTTGATGGAGTATCTTCGGAACACCGCACCGGAGATTCAACAGATTCAGTACGGTATGTATTGGACGTCATGATGCCATGGGCTTTCGCGTTGACACGATGTTCCAAGACGTTTTATCTGAGGACAGGAGGGCGCCAGGAGCTGAGGTTACAAAAGTTAAAGTAGCGACCCTGTCTCAGAACGCATTCAAAGGAGCGACGAAAAACAAATCTATCTCAAACTCCAACCCCGAGGCACATCCACTTCGAGAAAATCTGGACTCCGCCAAAACCCTTGACACAGTCCCTGACCCTTCTCCGCCGAAACGGCGTAAATTGCAGCACCAATCAACTGACGAGGTGCAGCACACGGCCTGGGCTATTCCTACCATAGATCCCAACCCAGAACAGCCACTTGTCAGGCATATTCGGGGAGGCGTTCCGGTTCAGGGAGATGTGAGTGTCCAGCATGAACGGTACGATCCCTGAACAATCCTCACTTCTTGAGCGCTTTTTCATCATTCCTCAATTACTTTTATAGGCCTATGGCCACAGTCACCACGGACAGTGGACCACTAGAAACATTGCTCATCGAGGGGTATATAGCGCGGTGTTTCGGTCCCCGGCAGGCCGGCAAGTACTTTGCTTGTCTTCTGGGGAGGGTCCTTGAGAGGGACCTCATCGCCTTCACCCCTAATCCTCCCGGGAAGGAAAGCGCATTATTCGTTGTCCCACCCATTCCTCGACACACCGCATCACCATCTCTCAACCAATCCAATTGGGTGCTTGATCGCACTGTTGTAGCTAAAGGAACTGTGGTTCCCCAGGCGTTGTGGGATCCCGATACGGTTACCAAGGAAGGACGGTCGGCTGAAGAGGCAGAATTGCAGATGCCTATCTTTTTTGAATGCACGGACGGGAGACTTGGCATTCCTCTTGAGGATGTCACCGCTGGTCAATATGACAGTCTCCTCGATGCGCAGGCTTTCGCACCACTGGGTTCCGTGCCATCGACGCTTATTCGCATCCTCGTCAGTGAATTTTCCGGACTACTTTAAGAAGGTTTTATTCACTGAAATTGTCCACATTCTAGTGGCCTGGTTACGTCGAGTTCCAGCGCGAGATTCGAATCCGTGATGAAACGTTTCAGCGCAATTCCATCACGTACTCTAAGTTTGCGCTCCTCATTGGGCAATCTGTGGACGCCTTTTTCAAGGTCAGGCATTCCCAGCTTCTATCCGATACTCATTCACTGAAATCCATGTTTAAAGGATTGCCAACCGGACGCCGGGTGCCCAAATCAGCAGTTGCGGATTGGTCAAGATGGCATCCAGCCTGGTGATATTATGATCATTGGTGCGGTCCACATATCCCCCGGAAGTTGGATGCCGATCTTGCAGCTCAAACGTTATATTTTCTGACATCCAAGCCCAAGCGCTAATCTCCCTCTCTTCACCTCCAGGGTGCAGCATAGAGACTTGCCCCGTACGCCTTGTGATCATTTCTTTACCTTTGTTCGCATTGGGCACACCATACCGTAGTAATCAATCTTATGATAGCTATAATTACTATAGAAACAGGATTTAGACCGAGAATGAAACGCTACAACAAAACTATGTATCAGAATGCATTTACTACTGATCATGCGGTGCAGGGCCATAACAGGTAGCGTGGCATTGATCACGTTTGATTAACAGGCTGCGCCCACATGCAATACTACTACCGTGCCGAGGCATGCTTTTCCCTGCTGTCTTCCTCCCCACGATTATAGTGTCGGGCGGTAATTTCCGACCTCTCAGTTAGCACAATTTTATTTTTGCCACTCCTCCCTCAAAACTCGTCCGTTTCTCATGAAATAAATTGCATTTGGATCGCATTCAGTGGTAGAACAAAATGTACTCATTAGATTTTTAAAATGTCTTAAGCGCCCGCTGTTTTGACCCAAATTTGATACAGAATTTCAAATACCCATTTTCTTGTGCTTAAAAGCTTTGTGTGAGCATGGAAACATTTATAACAAGTATTTACAAAGACTTTTATCGATCCTGATAGCTGTGGATGATATAAAAAAAAGTTGTACCAGCCCTGAATTGAACCGGCAGACCTGCCATATTCGCTCATGTAAGCAAACATAACTAACCATTACACTATCAGCTCTACCATTACAATCCCCTTTAATGATATATGACCAGCTTCCAACAATGAAGGCGGATCTGTGACTATCCGACTACAAGACTGCTTAGATCAGCTATCTGGTATCTGGGAAATCAACAGTTTGCACGCTACACATTTCTATTGAGATTAATCATTGGGCACTTAGGTACAAGAATTAATCCTAATTTGATACTAAGCGCCCAAAACACAAGAATTGCAGAATCAGCATTTTTTCACTATATTCCCGCCTAGATTTCAGTGGCTCGGTCGGGCGCTCAAAAATCCGGCCCGCACAGAGGTGTTGGCCATGAGCGCCTTACACCGTAGTACGCCGTCCGTTCCTCGATGTTTCAAGCCCAGCACGAGACGTTCCGCGAAGAGCTTGCAATCAAGTATCCCGCTTTCGGCTATGCCCTATGGGAACCAGGCTCAAGGGGACGGTACCATGCCGTGCAAGTGGGAGACGTTGGTTTCTTTCGAGAAGGCTATTTCCATCAACTCTTCAATGTTCTACATCCTACCAGTGCCAGTGGTGATGGCCCGTGTCACCCACTCTGCAGTCGTGCTTCACTGGAACTCGCTTCCTGGCGAAGCATGGAATGCTCAGGCTCGCTCATCACAGATCCCTGAGATGCTTCATCACCCAAATTCAATGTCTCGGTGGTGGTCGACAACATGCTAGAAATACAAGCCAGTTGGTTTTCTCAGAAATGGGGCTATCAGTTAATCTGAACGTACTTTGAGTTGTGAGAGGTCATCGTTGAGGATATCATGTCGGATGGTGCGATGGCGAGTCGCGCGGACTCGGAATGCTGTAGCGAATGGCGCGCGCGAGCGGATCGTCCACATGGACTGGCATTGTTTAGCACTCATTTTGACAGAAGTTTACTTGCACACTCATTTAGCTTGGCACCCTAGAACTTTAACCATTCGTTTATATACCGTAGCCAGTTGATTTTTGTATCCTCAGTTCCCGCGCTTACCACGAGCGTTCTGAGGTGAGTAGTAGTATATCGTCAATACCAGTTTAGTTCCCGTGTCTGACGCACACGCTCTGAGGCCGACGCGTGCCCCGGAACTCACCCTCTATCACTCGTTTGCTTTCTACAAATGCCACCCTGACTGCAGCGCCTCGTCCCAATTTCCCATCAGCTTGTGACCAATGTATGGTACTGTAACACTGCGCCTCTGTTCTCCATATACGGGAATCACGAATCATTTGTACAACGATTACTATTTATTCACATCGACACCATTTCTCGACTCGACTGATGGCTCAAATCCATGATTATCCATCCACAACTTGGAGTTGCCAAGTGGCTTTCCTCCCGGTTTTCCTAGTGCTAGACGGTGCCGAGAACCCCTCTCTACATCCTCTTTTTTCTCATGCAACTTTGCCACTTCTTGGGTTATATCGAACCTACAGTACTTCGGACCATACTGTAGTCCAGCCAAGGCTTTCCATATGTTCCGCAACTTGATTACTTGAAGGACCGCAACAGCGACGAGAATCGATGGCGTGACCAGATCCCACACTACTGTACCTTCCAACCATCTGGAAACAAAGCAACTTCTATTTCTGCGATCAAATGGTACAAACACCAACACCATCTAAACTGCTCAAACTGCCAAAAAAACAGCACGATGGGTGGAAGAGACGCGCGTGAGAAGGAGAAACGATGGGGGTTTCTACAAGCGCGCCAGGACCATCGGCCACGCACGCTCGTACTGTACTGCTGGCTTCACAGCGACGCCGAGTTCCTTCGCGGCGCGCAGGACGAAATGCGGATCACGCAGGAACTCGCGAGCGAGAAAGATGACGTCCGCCTTGCCCTCCGCCAGCACGTCGTTCGCCTGTTGTGGCGTCGTGATCATGCCCACCGCACCGACCGCAACGTCAGGGTGTGCCTTCTTGACCGCCTCCGCAAACGGAACCTACAGAAACGAAAAGAGTGAGAGAGCGCGCGCCACGCACCCCACGTTCGCCCCCTTTTTTTCCGAGAGAGAGATAGAGAGAGGGAGAGGGGGGCGTACCTGGTAACCCGGCACGACGGGAATCTTCTGCGCGGCCCAGTTGCCGCCGGAGCTGACGTCGACCAGGTCGACGCCAAGCTTCTTCAGCTCGCCCGCCAGCAAGACGGTCTGCTCGATGCCCCACTGCAGCCACTTCCCGTCCGCGTCCTTTTCCGGACCGTCCGCCCAATCCGTAGCGCTGAGCCGCACGAAGAGCGGTCGTTCTGCCCACGCGGCGCGGACGGCCTTGACGACGCGGAGCAGGAAGCGCGCACGATTCTCGAAGGATTGGCCGCCGTAGCGATCCGAGCGCGTGTTTGTGAGGGGCGAGAGGAAGGAGTGTAGGAGGTAGCCGTGGGCTCCGTGGATCTCTATGAAATCGACTGTGTGCTCTGGTTAGCGCGTTTTACATACAATAGTACGGGTGCTGACATCCTGCCAACGCAGATCGCTTTGTCGCTGCTACGAATGCGTCTTGGACGTACTGCAAATCGTCTTCGGTCATCTCCTTGGGCGTCGGGTAGTCCTTCGCCCATGGTACATTGGTCGGCCCATACACTACACGCGACAATGAACCAATCAGTACCCAAAAAGGTCCATCACCACAAAGGGCGGAACCAAAAAAAAAAAAGAAAGGTACCGTTGTCTGGCCATCCATTTTCGTTGGCAAACGCGATCGATGTGTCCACACGACGCGTGCGATCCGCACTTTTCTGGACCCACGGCGCGAGGGTAGACGCCTTGCGGCCCGCGTGCGCGAGCTGAATGCCGACTTTCGCGGCCTGCGCATGCGCAAAGTCGACTACTCGCTTGAGCGGCGCGATCTGCGAGTCTGCCCAAAGCCCCGCGTCCTCGGGCGAGATGCGGCCCTCGGGAACGACCGCGGTCGCTTCCATGACGATGCCCCCCGCGCCGCGCGTCGCAAAGCCCTACAGCGTCCGGGGGACGTCCGTCAGATCGCGATAGACGGTTGGTCGGGGACCGACGACGACCAGTATTGTTTTGTACGCACGCCGATATGCACCAGATGCCAGTCCGTCGCGTGGCCGTTGTCCGAACTGTACTGGCACATCGGCGACTAAAGGTAGTTGCGGGGGGACGCATAATTGGAAAATTGCGTTGGTCAGCAGGGCGCTCGGTGCCAGCGCAGTGTTTCTATCGAAGGCGATGGGGTCGTGGACGCACGACGAAGATTCGATTCGGGAATGTCAGCCCCCGAATGGTCAATGACTCGAATAGTGGCGGTAAGGTTTTGTTCCGTGGGAAGGTCTCCTGCCAGCAAGGATGGTCATTTATCCGAGAGTAAGGCCACGATCCCCAGGACGGATGCGAATGCCCTTCGGGTGTCACTTTAAACAATGGCATGTGAGGGTACGTACTGGAGACAGTGTAGTGCCAATGCTAGGCTCATTGAGGGGGTAAAATTCTTTTGCCCCGGTGACAGGCCTGTTAATGTTGGGGTTCATGGTGATGGCGGCCGTGATGGCGTGAATGTGAATGGACCAATGGACAATACTGGGGATGCGCCGTTTAGCTGCCTTAAATGGGGAGTTTGGGCGGAACCGTGTTGAATGGGGCCGGCCCGAGGGGTGTTGGTTGATTGTTGATTAACGTTGATTGCTGCGGCATGCGCATGATCGGTCCAGGGGAACCGCACACGGGCCATTTGAACCCCAAATGCCGTTATCGCGTCGCGACTGGCGCCAGCAGGCATACAAGTTTTTCGAGTGGTGCTGGTACATTAACGACTGAGGCCGCATAACAGCGTCGTATATAGTGTCTTATTTGTCGATTCTCACCAGATGCGGCTGTCATTTTCCGAGGAGATGAGTTGTGAGCTGCCGTTTCCAAATTTCCGGAGAGATCAAATCGGAAACCAGCGCTATAGTGTTGTTGCCCACGTTGCGAATCCGCAGCAAGTCACCATCACCCCCAATCGATTTAAATCGTCGCGATTATCGACCCAACACTTTCCTCACCCTTCTCTTCTCTTTTGCCTCCCAGTTCGCCTTGTATTCAACACCTACCCTCATCGCTCCACGGTAACACTTATAGCCACAAACTGCTAGCTATGGCCATGTCGACTGAAGCAGACCTCTTGCGCCTCTTCACCGAGGGCACCGAAGCGAGCAAGCAAGACCTGTCCTTCGACGCGTTCGAGAAGGATATTGGCAACATTGATCGTCCCTTCTTTCAGTTCCCGGACGATTTTTCCATTTTCCCTGGCACCTCTCCCGTCATTGCAGCACCATCATCGTTGACCTACTCGACGGAGTCGGATTCTCCATCCCAGTACTCATACGGCTTTGCTCCGTCGGACTACTCAAGTCCTTCAGACGTCATCACTCCAGGCCCAGTGAAGCAAGAGGTTCACGCCATCCACGACTCTGTTTACTCGGATGGCTTCTCCCACGACCCCTCCTCTTTTGGATCGTTACTACCTTCTCCGTCCCTCTATCCAGTCGGGGCCCACTCGGACTACGGGACCTCCCTGCCACATCAGTTCTTCGAAATTTCTTTAGAGGAACTGTCTGTTGCTCTGCAACAATCTACTACTATCAGTTCCCCAGAGCTTCTCCCCGCCCAGGTGTCGCCAGATACTCAGACGGACATCACATCCACCAGGCCTTTCAAATGCCCACTGTGCCCGTTCGGTAAGGCAAACTCCTTGAGAATTTACGATCGGCTCACTCTTCTTGCTAGCCTCGAAGCGCAAGTATAATCTCAAGACGCACGTGGGCACTCACGATAAAGAGAAGTCAAAGCGGTTCAGGTGTGTCACCTGCCACCGCCGCTTCAGTCGCAAGCACGACCTCCAGCGCCATCTCCCCCTCCACAACATACATGGCAACCTCAAATCGTCCTCATCGGCCTACTCGGGCTCAGCGGTAGACTCGGGGATTACCACCAGCATCATCGAAGACATGATGGCTTTCTTCCAAGTTGAGTGAGAAGAATCACGAAGAAAGACACCTGTACCTTTGACAACAATGACGATAATCGCAAGCCGATTGCTATCGTGATGCCAAGTCACGTTTACATTTTCGTACGTCCTGGTACATCCCCCACATCGCGCCCTCACTGATGGCTTACCCCCAGCGTATAATGCGACCCCATCTTCTCCCAACTCTGTGGTTAGCACGTCCTGCCACCAGAAGACGGTTGTCATTATTTTCCGTTTAACCGGAAAATTAGCAACCTCGATGAAGGTTGTCCATTCATCCCGTTCACCCAGTGATGTTTGATGGCGTCTTGCTCGCCATGCGAAAGCAAATTTGTTTCTGTGTTCGCGTTGTATGATACTTGACTTGCGTGCCTGTGTCCCTATTTGTACTCCGTATCATCTGTACTCACCCTTGACTGTGTTTCTTGATTCCCCTGTTCTTGTCTAGTATGCGAAAAATGAAATGTGCTCAGTATTTAACCCAGCAGCAGAGCGCTCAGACGTGGCACCGGCGGCACGTGACGAAGGGGAAGCTTGGCAGCTGTCATCGATTGCGAGAATGCATCGCGGGAGAACCACATTGTGCACGAGTGCATCTACGAGGTCTCTTCGAAATTCACTGATGGCTCAAGCAACATGTTCAGAGGGATAAATAACAATCGAACATAATAGCATGACGACAGTGGAAGTTCCATGTGTCTTTGATTGTGGCGTAGGATGTTGGTGTAGATGAGGGTGTCCGCAAGCCGCCCCACACTGATTCTTGAGTGTGACCGTTCTCCCTCATCTGGCCTGCATACTTTCCGTTTAAATCGTGCAGGTTGCATGTCAGGGTTAATTGACGTGACGTAGCTGAAGTTCAGTATTGGTCACTTTGAATTTCGGACACGTCACTGGCAGATTGGTCCACGGATTAGTTTCGTCTCTATTTCCGCTTATTCGCAAGGCTAAATCCCTCATCGATCACGCAATCTATCATAAACATGGGCAGAAAAACGACGATGTGATAAAACGAGCTGTTGGCCACCGGTTTACGCCGAGGGAGAAGACAACAGGGACAAACATGGTCTGCTTTCTCACGAGCTCACAGTGTTTGTCACCATTTCCATATCGCGTTTAATCAATCAAGCCGCCGTTCACACGAGGCCGTGCTGGTCGAAAACTCGTGTCCCGAACCCCAACTTCACCCATGACCTCCAACTGAAATCTACCAGAACACGATTGTTGCCACCCAAATGTCCACAAGTAACCAGACAGCCGATCCTTCCGCCTCCAACTTTGCTGCAATATTCGATGCCGCCTCACGGGAATACAAGTCCCTTACAAAGAAAGACCTGGCAACCCATCCGCTCGCTGCCGCGATCGAGGGTTATAGCTCTCCTGATTCCATCCTGAATGTGTTCCGAAAGCAAGCACAAGCTTTCGATACATTTCGCAAGGGCGATGACAAACTGATGGAATGCTTGACCCCGATCGTGAACATCCTTTTCACGTTTTCAGAAACCCTAGGAGAGGGCGTCGGTCTCGTAAGCCATCATTCTCTTCGAGATATTAATGTGCTGTAACACCTTTTCTGTAGGTTTTCTCGCCCGCAAAGACAATTTTCACCGGAATCGGTGTTCTTCTCGGGGTATGTCCCCTCTCATGTCAGTCGACGTATGTGCGCATAACACTCGGCTCAGGCAGTGAAAGGTGTTATCGCGAGCTATGAAGCACTTGTCCACCTCTTTGAGCGCATCCATTTTTTCCTTCAACGTCTCAATCGCTACACTGCGATTCCTCTCACCCCGGAGATGACCTTGTTACTCGGGAAGATCATGGCACAGGTTCTCTCTGTTCTGGCGCTTTCGACTAAGGAAATGAAACAAAGGACCATCAGTGAGTCTATCCATCCGATATCCTCTTTCCTGGCTGACTATGAGACAGAAAAGCTTATGAAGAGAATAGCGGGAAGGACGGACGTGGAGGATGCGCTTGAACGATTAGACATGCTCACAAAAGAAGAGAATCTAATGACGGCAACCAGAAACTTAGAGGTCACACACCGGGTAGATGTCAATGTAATGGCGACCCAAGATAAGGTGACGACAATCGAAGAAGTTATCCACGATGTCGATGGCAATGTAAAAGAAGCCAATGAGCTCACCCGTGACGTCCGTGACAACGTCATTACGATTGACGATAATGTCAAAGTGACCAAACATGGTGCGCGAAGTTCTTTCGAGATCTTCATACATTTCACTCACTCGTGCGTGTCATTTGTGGAAACAGCAATCGATGAACAACAACGTCCGTTACATCCTAATGGTTTCATCGCCGATTGTCATCACTGAGGCATACTCACAGGGAATCAGCTACGAGAGAAGCTCCGAGAATGGCTCGCTCCTCCGAATCCCTCCAACAATCATAATACCGCGCGCGACATCCAGCACGAAGGAACGGCAATGTGGTTCATCCAGTGTGACAGATTCAATGAGTGGAAGAAGAACGGTTCATTATTGTGGATCCGTGGCAATCGTGTGTTTCTCCCTTGTCAGCTTTTCATTACCGTTAAAGTTTTTTTCTGGCTTTCAGCTGGCTCTGGAAAGAGTATTCTTTGGTACGCGGCTTCCCAACCATTCCCCCCATAGGAAACTAATATTGTCTTCAGCTCGGCAATCATTGAAGACATCAAACATATGAGAGAATCGAGATCAGCCCTAGTCGCTTATTATTACCTTGATTTCAAGGATGTCGCCAAACGCGATGTCCGGGGATTACTAGCATCAATCCTCCTCCAACTGGTTGGCAACTCTGACTGTTGCTGGGATACTCTTCATCAGCTGTACCGGTCATGCTGTCTTGGCTCCGAGCAACCCAGTAATGCCGCACTCGCCACATGTCTTGTGGAGATGATCGATCTCCCAGGACAAGTCCCGATCTATCTTATTTTGGATGCATTGGACGAATGTCAAAATACCACGGGGACACCATCTGCTCGCGAGAAGGTTCTCAACTTCGTCCGTGATCTTCTCCAGTCGGACCATTCCAACCTATTCGTCTGTATCACTAGTCGGCCCGAACAAGACATAAGCGCCACTCTTAACCCGTTGACATCCCCATCAAATGTGTGTCTCTCCATGAAGAAGGCGGCCAAAGGCAGGACATCGATAGTTATGTCCGGTCTTTCGTTCAGACGGATGCCTCGATGCGGAGATGGAGAACCGAAGATAAGGAACATGTGATCAATGTACTCTCAGAACGGGCAGCTGGCATGTGAGGCACCTTGTTTACTGTGCTTCACAGTCGTTATTGATCGTATTGGACAGGTTTCGTTGGGTGTTTTGCCAGTTGGACACGCTTCGTCGATGCATGCCATCGAGTATTCGGAAAGCTTTGAATGAGCTGCCGATCACTCTGGATGACACGTACGAACGGATGCTGCGAGGGGTCCCTAAAGAAAAATTCGAGCATGCCAGCCGGCTTTTTCAATGTATGGTCGCAGCCATTCGACCACTTCGTGTTGAAGAGCTGGCGGAGCTATTTGCAATTGAGTTCGGCGCTAACGATGCGCCGAATCTCGTTGCGGGCTGGCGACCCGAAAATCCAGAGGAGGCAGTACTCTCCACGTGTTCCACTTTTATCGCAATCATCGATGACCAGGATTCGAAAATTGTACAATTTTCGCACTTTTCGGTCAAAGAGTTCTTGACCTCCGATCGGCTCCAGATGTCAAATGTTGGGAACATCCGGCAGTATTATATTCCCCTGGAACCGGCGCATGCGATTCTCGCGCGAGCCTGCGTGGCAGTTCTTCTGCAGGTAGACGAGGAACAGGACGAAGGGCCTTTTCGAGCACTACCTCTGAGGTCGTACGCCATGGAGCACTGGGCCAGACACGCTCGGTTTGAGGATGTGGCATCGCGAATTGAAGATTCGCTTGCGTATCTATTTGACCCCAAAATGCCGTACTTTAGGCCACGAATTCTGTTGCGATACGTTCATGGCATGACTGACATCTATCCCGTCTATTCCTCCTTTTTCGTTGAAGAACCAGACAAGGCAACACCCCTGTTTTTGGCAGCGTATTATGGTTTCAGTGGACTGACAAAGCACCTCATCATCACGCATGCACCAGACGTGAACGCCGAATGTGGTTATCGTTACTCTCCGCTGCATGGAGCATCGTTCAACGGACAAGTCGACTCGGCACGTATTTTACTCGATAACGGGGCCAATGCAAATGCGAAGGGTTATAGTGACTGGACTCCATTGTATTTCGCATCCTACTACGGGCATCTCAAGCTCACTCAGCTCCTCCTCGAGCGAGGTGCAAACTTGAACGCACGAGCCGACGGCAAAAATACTCCCCTGTATCTGGCGTCGGAAGAGGGACATCTTGAGATCGTGCGGTTTTTGCTTGACCACAGAGCGGACATGAACGTCCGGGGACTACATAGTTGTTTAACACCTTACCAGGTCGCTACTCGGCGTGGACACCACGATGTTGCACAACTGCTGTTAGAACACGGTGCTGAAAGAGAATAGGAGGGAACGGCGAAGTTAGACTTACTCGTACTTATGTATCCCGCCGAAGGACAGGATTGTTTCGTCGTCCACTACTACCTGAACAGGAGGACTACATCCCATGTCTATGAGGCTATCGTGAATCTACCGGTCCAGCATTCCACAAGCGGACCTCGTCATTGTGTTACTCATTCTCAACAGGGACATTTGAATTAACACCATCTATGCTTCCTTGCAATGTCCTCGCCTCCCTTGATAAGTCGCCAAATCAAGTCGTGGTTTCAGTCGAGGTTGTAGGGTCCAGGTGGGGCGAGGAGGATAAATGGGGGGCGTAAGTGCCATAGACATCACCGCTCTTGTATTCTCGGAATTACACGCATCATACCCCAAAGCCTCTGTTGAGCACAGAGAAAATGGCGACTAGCACACTACCTGTGACGACGGCCCAAGTTACACGCACATCAAGCAGACCCGCACTCTTCGTGCCGTATTCCGGTTCCCTCTGCCATGCTAAGGGATACCTCACCCCTCTACCAAAGTGACACCGCAGGCACCGGCACTCGCGTCATTCCATACGCGCTCGGAACTACCATGCTCCTCTGCGCCGGACTGCGCGTCCGCCATAGCCCTGGTGCCATTGAGGACGCCTGCGAGCAGCTCGTTCGGCGAAAGAGCAGGTCGACCTTCCAGGAGATGCCCCGTGGGCTCTTGCTCCCGATGTTGGTGAAGAGCACGGGCACCGAGGGTTTGCAGATGGCCATGGGATGGTTTTGGACAGAGAGAACCCTCATCTACGTTGGAAATGACTCAAATGAGGTGAAAAAGAATTTGAGACAACAAGTTTCTGCCGCACCTGACTCGTAAGGAAGTCGGCGAATATCCAATGGCTTCCTTCTGCGCAGCATTCATTAGTTCAACGTACTGGAAGAGTGGATTTTCTTGCTGATATGCTGTGAACCAAAGCCTGAAAAACGTATGGCTCAACTAGGGTTGCACAAAGCATTGGAAAACTACCCCTCACACGCCACGATTGTATAGATCCGTCCCTCCTTTGGAACCCTTGGTCGTGGCCTGAAAGTGAAATGCGGGAAGGCTTTTCACGGAAGGCGGGCGGTAACCTACCATAAATGACGAGGAGAATGCCATTGCGGATAAATGGGAACGTAATGGGATGACAGATGACTCAGGGATGAGCCACGAGTGGTCCCAGTGAGGAAGAGAACCAAGAAACAATAAGAATGACATACCCCGGCGTCCTTGGTCACGGAATCCAACCGTGGCTAATCATGGCCCTCTACGAACAATGCAGCACGAAAGAAACACTATGAACACAACAGCTACTGAATCTCAGTAGGCAAAACACCTGAAATTCAGGGTTTTATCACTTGAAACTAAGGTGTTTCCACACCATTCAGTACTTTGATCATGTTCTACTCCGACTTTTTTACATACTAACTACTGAAATTAAGGTGTTTCCACACCATTCAGTATGTGAAACTACTGAATTTCAGTAGCTCTCAAGTTTATAGTGAAAGCTTGCTTGTGTCACGATTTCATGCGCCGGGAAAACGATTGGGGGATGATATCAAAGGGTCAAATGCACAAGGCTGCGTCGATGCGGGAACAACATTATGTTCTAGTAGAAAAGGGGGAGAAATAGTACGATAAAATGAGTGACAGGTCCTCCATGCATGCGCAAACCAGGCGGGCGCGACCAGAATTGAAACAGCTTGTTCGTCTATTACGAATGTGTCCAGATGTTCGCAACTTGCGAGAACTTCGCTTGGGAATCCAAAAATAGGACTTTCAACAGGGAGCATGATGGGTAGTCGAGGATCGCCTCTGAGACACAATAGAACGTCAGTGAAAGGCACGGTCGAATGCGAGCAGTCGGTCACTCACCTGTATATTGAACAGCATGGTGGGTATCGTCGATAGACACCTCACTGAGCGTGAATACGCAGGCCGCCTCGGAAAACTCCGGCCAAAAAGGTCATTGGGGGTACAGAGGGGAATTCAAGGGGTCAAAAGTCTTCGTCCAGCACCTGGCGTTCATGGTGAAACCAACACGTCCGATTGCCACAGAAGAGAAATATCATACGTACCCGTGATATAATTTGCCGTGGAAAGTCGCATCCTCGAGTTTGGCGCCGACAGGTGAGATCTATACGGCATCGAATCCCATATGGATGTACTATTAGCCGAGATAACTCATAATCTTCCTGTGTGACGCCACAATATTTGCATTCACAAATATCACAGGGCACCATCATGCCATCAGGAGTAGTATGCTCGCCTGTGAGTCGGAGGATGAGAATGCACGGGATTACTACCTGAAAGATCAACGTTCAACCACAACTATAAGGTGCTGTCTGTCTGTGGTATTCTTTTTGAAGACGGGAGCGGACGAAAGAACTGTTACCACAAAATGGCGGAGACTGAAACGGAGGAGATGATGTGGGATGTAGCCTCAGGCTACTGTAGGGTGGTCGAATAGGCGCGAAGTGTTAACGTATTGCGCGTCTTGAACCGGTAGCAATATCGACGGCATTAAGAGGAAGAAAACTCGCTAAATCATGCACTGGCATTGTCATGGGTCTTGTGACGGGAATGTACCATGAGGTTCAAACAAAGACAAAAACAGCTAGCTGGTTGGCCGGACAAAATAAATTTGGATTTGCTGCAGCAAGTGTCTTGAAACGAGATGCTCCGAGTCAGGTGGAACGGCAGCGGCGGAGGTTGGAAGGGTGTCAAGAAGACGGCGGTCGATCTACGCGCGAATTTTGAAGGCGCACAAGGTATGTCTTCGGAGGGTATTTCCGATTAGGGAACCGAAGGACTCACGGGGGAGTGTATGAAACAGAAAGCGTGCATTATGGGAGAGGGTACAAACTCACCCTGACAGTAACATATATACCGATTACTGAAGACTCGGCGAGGAGTGACGGCCTGAGTGTTTCATGCACACTGGACCACTGACACAAGTGGAGAATTCAAGACACTCAGTGGCCTGGTGCGACTCTTCTGACGCGGTTAACAGAGTCGATTCCGGGTCCTTCTAGGTTCATATGACGGGCTTGCATCCTGACAGAGTAAGAGCTCGGGAACAGCCGTTAATTCCTGATCAACCATGCACGTGATCGGTTGATGTGTGTCTTTTTTTTTTTTTTTTTTTTTTTTTAATTTAAATTTATTTTACGGAGCTATAGCTATAAGACATATCTCGGCACTACATATATGTACGGAGAATAGAGGTGTGAGAATTTAAGTTTAAGAAAGGGAAGGTTATAATAGTGGGTGTAGTTGATGTCACAGTCAGGGCACTGTGTCTTTCAGTCATCTTGGTTCTGGAGTTTTCAGACAGGGGTATTTCCCAAATAGGAAGTCGTCCCGACGTCTTGATTAGGAAGTCGTCCTAATATGGTAATCGTGTCAGTGTTCCAAAGAGGAAAGGCAGGTGTCAGGTGTCGGGATCGATCACGTGAAATGTCACATGACTATTCAAAAGGTCAAAGGAGGTTACATAATACATCATGTGACTTGTCTGAGAGCAAGTGAAGATTACACAAGTCAACGCGACTTGGAATCGAGCAAGATACAATACGTGATCTCAAAGATGTTTAGAGATAAGAGGCGAATAGCGACAAAGTTGACTATCGCAGAGGGGTTCTTTCAGAGGGAAGCTGCATGCATTCAGAAGAGTCGATACAATAGCCTGTATTGCACAAATAGAACAAGCTTAGAGAACTCGTTCTATGCTACTTGAAGTAGTATATATACAGATGGTACAGAAGCTACTGGAATGTAGTGGAAGGCGACGGAAGATCAGAGAAGGCAATAGAAGCTTATAGAAGCTTATAGAACTCTCTAGAAAACGCGAGAGTATTCCATAGGTAAGTTAGGTAAGCGAAAAGGAAAGCGGCCCGGAACTAAGTATGAAAACGGAAAGAGAAAATTATGTAAGAGGAGGTAGTCTGTGACATTACCCCCTTGTTAACGTCCTTTAGATGTCAATATCGTCGTCAACCGAGGCGCAGTGGCCGCATTCAAAGTTGGGGTGAGAGGGGTAAACCTTGCAGTCTTCGAATTCACTGCAAAGGTCATGGGGGCGGAGACAATCGAGACCATCATGGCCATGTCGTAGGCAATGTCGGCAATAGCCAAGTGAATAGCACTCTTCAATGTTGTGGCCTGTCTTGCCGCACCAGTCGCACATCTTGTTGTTGTCTTTGCCCCAAGCATGTATGGCGCGATCGCGGATCGCGACTTGAGCCCTGTGTCCTCTCTTGCCTTTAAAGTATGGGGCTTGGTGCATGTCATGATCGATGCGATGGCGGACGCAGGCAATGGCATTGGCGGCGGCAAGTCGCTCTGAGCTGCGGTACATGGCCAGTCTTTCAGTCTGTAAGGACTCCTTGAGGGCTCCAATGCGATGGGCGATCTGTATGGACTTAGAGTGGTGGGCGCGGAAGTACTGTACTTCCCCGATGAGTGTTGCGTCATCTTCTTTGCGCAGGGCCCAGTCAACAAGGTCGGTGAACTGCATACCACTAGTGAGTAGCAGTTCGTCTTTGGGGGATATGGCAGTGTGGTGTTGTCTGACTGGGCAAGCGTGAAGAGGGCAAGAGTGGACTGCGCAACTGTGGCCATTAGTAGTGAGAAGTTCAGGAAAAGTGGCGTGGAGATCGTAGGAGATGAAGGGGGCGATGACGTCCTCTTCGCCATCAGGGATGACAAAGAAATGACGTGTCCCGACGGCGTCGAAGTTGTCCTTCCATCCAGGACCTGGGTGAACTCCTGGTTGGGGGCTGTTAGGACTGGGAGTACGTCCTTCTACATCAGCATCCATGGCCTTGGCCTCTAGTACGTGAGTTTCAGCCTGTTGGTACAGGACCATGGCCATCAGGGAAATTGGAGAAGGGGAACAAGAAGGGACATCTTTGATAAAGGCTGGTATGACGGGAGAGGTGTAGGTGGAATTGGTTGTGGAGGTGACTGGGGGTGTGATTGACACGCTGTCATGGAAGTGAGGGGGAGGAACGGGAAGTGGTTCGGGGCTGGGGACGGGAGGACTGTTAGGGTAGGTTGGGTCAACATAGTCTGTAAGCTCTGTCCCAGGGTATCCAGCGGGTGGAGAGGCATGGATGCCTTTGTAATCATCGATGTCGTTAAATGTCATGCTAAGGTGGGCCATCATAAGTGTATCAGGGGTGAGAACAGAGGTAGGAGCAGGAGGGGATTGGTCGATGGGAAGGAGAGAGCAAACAGTGGGGAATTGGTGGCGGACTTCTTCTTCCTCGATGTTGAGGAGACGAGCGATATGCTTGATCATCTGTTTGTGGGGGAGTGCCAGTTCGTTGCTGGTGGGACTGTCTGGAGGAGGAGAGGTAATGATGTAGGGGGTGTTGCCAGTGCTGTTGGCGGGAGAGGACGAGCGAGAGGGAATGAAGATGGGCGAGGATGAGCAGGACATTGTGGGACAGTCGTGTGGAATGTATAAGGCGAATGGGGTGGTTAGATGGTGGACACAAAGGGGGCAGTAGGCTGGGGAGGTTGGTCTGAAGAAAAAGGCCAGTGTGGAAGAGGATGAGGATTGTTTAAGAGATTTCGGTGGTCTCTTTATACTGTAGGTCGTCCAGCCATAGCGGAGTTTGTCAACATAAAGTCTGCCAATGCGTCTGGGGCGTGTAAGTCCTTATGATCAATCCAAGAATTGTCGGAGTGTGGATAACCCTTCCAATGCACAAGGTATTGAAGTTTTCATCTTCTGCCATAATGTTGTGCATCTAGAATGTTCTTGATTTTGTATTCTTCTTCGCTATCGATGATCAGAGGTGGTTGTGTAAACAGTGTGCCATATTACTCTGTCTCCTTATATGGAAGGAGGAGATCTGTGTGAAACATGTTGTGAATCTTCATTGATGGGGGAAGTGCAAGTTGCATGGCCACAGGACTGATCTTTTGTGAAACTTTGAAGGGTCCATATCGCTTTGGGGAGAGTTTGCGATTGCCAGTGATAGTGAGGTTGCGACCTTTGAGCCAGACTTGGTCACCTTCTTTAATTTCTGTTAATTTCTTGTTGTCCTTGCGGTTTTGTACGTTTTGAAGAAGTTTTTGAGCTGATTGTCTAGCTTCATCTAGAAGGCGCAAACGTGTCTCCGCAGCAGGGGTAGAGGATTCTAGATGTTTCAGAATCACCTGTGGTTTGATTCCAATCAGAAGTTTGTGAGGTGATCAACGAGCAACATTGTGTTTCCAGGAGTTATGGGCAAATTCAGCAATGGGTAGTAATTGACTCCAAGCGGAAGGTTTCCCAGATGTCCAAGGTCGCAAGTATTGTTCAATCCAAGCGTTTGTCAAGACCTACTACTGTTATGGTAGTAGCGAGGCAACAACAATGTACTTGAGGTGGAGGTAACTAGCAAGAAGGCAAAGATGGGCTATGTAGAGGGCGAGGAGTGCAAGGAAGAACTGAGCTTGTAGGGGCTCAATTGTGGGGAGTAGACAAGAGAACAGTCTGAGGACTGTTCGCTCAATTTCGCAGGTCTTATATACTAATACAGGGTGGTCTGTGCGTACATGTTTAGGGCAGGCATACATACTTAAACGGGCGCCCCATACTTTAGGGCAGGTACAAATACAGGTAACGGGTGAGCGCCTTTACTGCGTTCCAAGGTCTTGTGACTTGTTCGTTGGTTTGTTGATTCGTTGATCGTTCCCACGGTCTTCCATGTGCCGATCAACGGACTAGGCGCGCGTCTGAAGCGCGTACGATCAGGTGATCGTGTAGTGACTTGTGATCATGTTGATGACCAATCCCTTGGTAGGTCATGTGATACTTTCCCAGGATCATGTGCTCGTATATCACGTGATCCCAAAGTTATCGAGATGTCACGTGATCGAACACGTGACAGGTCA
>Ga0307512_10000461_pt1 | contig 59682 bp, 57 predicted proteins | sample 14_EM_MG_FD_200267 | JGI IMG/M metagenome (GOLD analysis project Ga0307512, IMG submission 200267) | Populus trichocarpa ectomycorrhiza microbial communities from riparian zone in the Pacific Northwest, United States - 14_EM | ecosystem: Host-associated > Plants > Roots > Unclassified | place... | reverse complement strand
CCACATATCCTTGACAACATGGGTCGGTAGTTGGAACACTTATCGCCCTTGCGATAATGCTTGCGCCTCTTAAATCCCTCATGCGCATGAGTTATTTAATTGCGTCATAGACTTAGTCGGCGACCAAACGATGCTATGCCAACGTAGATTAAAGACGCGTAAGCTCGTATCCGACACGAGGTTACATTGCGATCCATACTACCAGAGTCAACTTAGTAGTGCTCGCTCTAGGCGTAATGCCTACGTCATTAATCCCTCAGTTACGTCATGCTAAGGTCGAGACTTATCTCCAGACCGGAACGTGCCTCTCCGTATCCATCCCGCTTATCAGGTGGGGAGAAGAGCTCTCTTAATCGCATATGACTGTCAACTGCCGTGTGTGATTACCACACATATCTCGCATAGTATCCAGGTGTGAACGAAGTACTCACACTTCGCGCGACCAACATGTACTCCCTCTTAGAGCATGTTGCTGACCACTTGAACGTTCACATGCATAGGGGTTTTGCATATTTCTGATATGTATGCATCTTGTATCATAATTCAAGTGTCATTATCGCTATTAGGGATAACTCCTAATCACTGTGCTCAGCACACTCAATGACAAATTTGAACTCAAGTGTCCCGAGGAGGCGGTCAAGATGCTGACTGCTCATCCGATTCGTCAATCTATAGATGACTGTGTTTCAGGCCACAAGTATTCAATTCAAGGCCTGCCTGGAACGATGTTACTGGCGCACCAGGTTTGGGCGATCTGGTTCATCATGAGGAGGTGGGTTTGGGATGCTGATATGCCAGGAGCACTGTGGGCAGATGAAATGGGACTTGGAAAGACTTTCACCTCGGTGGCAGCAGCAATGATATGCAAACTGTTGACTGAGAAAGTTTTAATGGGGTTACTGCAGTCGATTTTGTGGGGGAATACCCTTGACAAGTGGGTGAATATGGTACAGAATGACTTTCGCGGGATAATCAGTGAAGAACGGGAATGGTATCCACGGCGGAGATATAATTCAGTGCACCGCCCCCTCAGGGAGATCCAGAAAACTCCACCGCAGGGGCATCCAGCGCTAACATCAGCCCTTGAACCAATCATGGTGGTGACAATGCCTGGAGTTGCAGAGACGTTCAAGAGTGTCATTGACGAGATGACATTTGCAACAGATGTCAAACTGATTGACTTGTTGAATGCGGACAATGCCAATCTCACTCACGAGGATCTCAACACCAGTCTTGACAAGCCAGAAACCCGATGGAATATCCACCTTGTGTCATATGATATCTTCACATCCAGAGCGAAACCATCAAGCAAAGGCCAACTCTCACACTGTTCATGGAGTCTTGCGATATTTGATGAGTCTCTTCGGTACAAGACCAAAAATAGTGTGTGCTGGCGAAGTGGGATGAATGCGAGAATTGGATCCAAACTTCAAGTCACTTCAACGCCGGGTTTCCAATCACTCCATGACTGGTGTTTACAGACGATGAGGTTGTTTTCAGGTGCGCCTGAATATCCAGTGGATGATACTGTGATGGAAAAGCACGGCGCCGAGGCACTGTATTCCGCAGTGAAGAGTTTGATTCATGCTATCCGGACTGAAGACGAAGACGCTCAACAGGACGCGGCACACCGGATGATCCAAATTGCGAAGTCCTTGAAAATCACGAGGTGTGAAAAAATCGAAAATAGCGGCTGAGAAACCACTTGTTCGGATACCAAAGGAGAATGCACCCCTCATTGATCTCGAATGGAATGAAGAAGAGCAAGTAAAAGTGAAGACTCTTGGAGAGAGATACACATCACGGGGTGCATCAGGAGCATGGAGGGTTCACAGATGGTGGCTGGCATGCTTCCCATTGGTATTGGGAGACACCGAAGATTGGAATGATGTTTCTGGGCAATGGTACAATGAATGGCTACTGGACACTTAGGTGGATACTCCAATTTTCTGATGGGTGAGAGACACATTTCTGCCAATGCTGGTCACGGAACCTGTGGAGAATCCCGAGCCTGACGAAGACAAAGCATCAAATGAAGCGCTCCGGCTAGAGCAAGAAAGTAATACATGCGCCTTGCCTCGTGCACCTCCTCCTCAAAACACGGTGGTATTGTGTTCGCTGCCAGGCTAAGTTCGTCATTTGATGTGGTGGCTTACAAAGTTTTTTGCCGATCATTTGGATATTTTTGACATGTATGCGGAAATGGGCAATGATGAGCGCAGAGAAATCCAGCTCAAATTTCACGATTCTCCAAATCTCTTTGTGTTTGTAACTACACCCAAAGTGGGTGGGACAGGCCTAAATCCCACAGCAGCAAACGGTGCAGTGATAACTCAGAAGTTCTGGGTATGGAATAAGCAGCGCGAGGTATTTGCACTGGTTGTCCGACTGGGGCACAACAGAGTTCCACACAACTGGCTATTGAGCACTGGACCTGGTGGTTATGATAACAGATCCAGTGATATCCACCAGCTCTCCGGAGTGGCTCAAATAAACGTCCTGCATGGCCTGATGAGCTGACCGAACATCACGACTTCAATGATATACCGGATTCTGGAGTGTCGCAAAGACCATACAAACCAGCTTACGGAAGAAGGAGATTTCATGCCGTCAGATGGTGAGGATGAACAATAATTATCTGGGTAGTGTAATCAAGGTACGCCTCTTTCCACATTCCATCAACACAATCTCACCAACTGATGCAAAGTAGGCAAATGGTATGGAGAATAAGGCGCTTGTGGGGAGTATTGGTTAGAGCTTGATTCCAATTTGTGTTAGCTCATTATAGAGATGAATATGGGATGAAGTCAATGATCAATAGATATCTGGTAAATGTTAACATAGCCTCATGTGGATGCTCTAATATGTGATGAAAAGCAGGTGCGCTGGGTTGATGGCCGACTAGGCAAAATTCTGCAGTGCCATACATTTCTCTTTGTGTCAATTTGACGATGCTCCAGTCACATATCATCTTTCTCATAGATTGTCTGTGTGGAAATGTGATCCGGAATCCTGCAAATGGGATTCCAGTTATCAGGTGCGCCTGAACCTCCAGGTGTGATTCAAATTATTTGTTTCTTGTGTATTGCAGGCGCACCGGATACTAGAATTGTGAAAGAATTCGGGATGTTCACTGAAACAACAATGCTGAATAATTAATGCTGAATAATTTACAGTCAATTGCACATGAGTATCGCTATCAAAATCTCGACTCTCCTGAGACTGATCCATCACAGTATATCTCTAATCATCCAGGGATAGAAAGACTGTCTAAGCGATATCAAGTTGATGTATCATATCTTAAGACATGGCTTGTGCATTCCAGGCTTACTGGAAGAATACAGCCGAGTATTTCCTCGCTCAGAAACGAAGTTCACGCACACCTGAGATCCACTCTCCTGTCGAGTGTGATGGTCTCAGATTTGATACCGCATGCATATTCTATTCAACGGCTAATTTCGACATGCAGGCACTCAGTATTCACATATGATCCCACTCCAGCCACGCCTCTGAACTGTGAATACCCACTTTGCATTACCTTTCAACCTGTCGCTGCCAGCACACAGAGTGTAATCTGTCAGACACTGAACTTTTAGGTGCAGGCACGGCTCATCCCACTCGAACCCAGCTAAAATCTGAATCTATGCTTGATCGGTATGTGAAGACCGCTGCTTAAATGCCATAACTGTCATGCTCCATGTAAACCTATTCTTTGGAACAAGGTGTCCACCACACGCTTACCATAGATGCACTGCCCTGGCCGATAAGTACCCACACTTGACTGAATTCTGACTAAGAAGTGTGTTTGGACCATACATTTCCAACATCGTACAATAGCTTCTGTCGTTTGGGCTCCATTATCGAGCTGCAGCTTCAGAGAGTGAACCTCAAAAGACATCTACTGCTCAGCAATACTGCAGATGACCGGCAACTCCCGCTCACTTATATACCACCCTTCCTCGAATAGACTTAAATTCACAACGCTTCCAATCCAGACCTAACTACATTTTGACTAACATGTGTGCTTGGGCCGCCAAAAACCATATCTGAAAATAGATTATGTGAACCGATTTCCATCAAGAGAGCTCGAAGAGATAGCATCTGAATGCCAGTCTCTGCTCAGCGGCTCAATCAGTGACTGATTGCGAGTCACTGCTCAGCGGCTCAATTGGTGACGGGCAAGCTCCTGCCCAGCGCACATCTTAAACGCCTGAAGTTCATGACAAATCATAAACGGACAATATCTGATTTCCATCAATATCCCATCCCAAGAGTGCATGAAGAAAAAATAGTGATGAAAGCTCGAGTAAAGAAATGGCAGTTGCTTAGTGTACAAGTTCACTGGCAAAGTAAGGCGAGCCTGCAATCGCAGCTATTAGATTGTATCCTGCATGCCAACTCAATGCTCGCTCCACCTCAATTGGCCGGAACTGCATGCTGTTATTCGTCTTTCCGCTGTCAGATGAAGCCTCGTGATGCATTCATATTGTTCTTATGCACCGCTTTGAACGCGAATATTTATGTTAAGTCAACACTGTAGCATTGAGACTTATAATGTTTGTGATTAAATGATGAGGTGTTTACATGATAGTATGTGTTGCATATACAGGTCTCAGCCAGAGATGAGCCTCGTATGGGCGGAGGGAAGATGTCTTGTATGGCCCGAGCAGACGTGTCGTGTATGGCCCAAGCAGACGTGTCTTGTATGGCGGGAGTGGACTTGTCTCATATGGCCGGAGATGACTGTTGACTCTGATACGGGCTGATGGCGTTCAGCTGTACTTGCACTCTCATATATATTGGCCTTGTGGCACTCTTAGATAGAATAATTAAGCTTCACTAGTATCGCAATTTCAACAGTATGAGCAACATCTTAATGTGAGTGACTATTTATGACCCGTTCGCTGGCAATCTTGGCATTGACTGGAACGGTATTCGATTTGATTACCCCTGAGTTTTCATTGTACCTTTCCCGTGCTTTCTCTATATTGAATCTCTCCTTTGTAAACCCACATTTTCCGTCCTCTCTTACACTGATGGCATACATATTGAGACTTCAGCAGACTCAGACTGCTGAAAGTAAAGTTTGGCACCCGATATTGCCTAATCGACCGCTAACTTTGCTGCAGAATCCTAAAACAACAAGATATCATCAAAATAGGGTGTCTATCCGACTGGTTTACCGCATTCGGAGATTTATCTTTATCCACTATCAGCAATAACCTCAGTGTGAACCCATGTAACTTCAACTGTTGCAGCTCACGAAGGTTCCAGCTCTATGCTCTGTCCAATTCCTGCGAGATTCTTCAACACACCGACATTTCTGGGCCACACGGTCACCTCTCATATGCTCGACCTAGAGGCATAATGAACTACCTTCAGCGGAGTTATATGTAGGGGCTATCATGATCAAATCATTTGTCAATATTCAACCTATGTCCAGCCCTGAGAGTTCATTAGTGATACAACCATGTTAATGTCTCGAGTTCTTCAGGTGCATCTGGTTCAAATTCTAGGTATGTTGGCTTGATCCAACATCCTATTCTTGCATCAATAGCGTATATGGATACAAATGCTAACATTGGGGAATTGGGGGCATGAAGAATCCATCTAATCCGGTGCACCTAACGCTTCCTAAATCACATCACAGAACTAGCTTCGACAGTATATCTATGAACCTCAGACACTGGCGGACTATTTCCAGGCAAGCCTCGAATTGCATTTTCCTCGACCGTGTGCTACTTCGTTGCCCTATTTTCCTGTTATTCTTTTAAACCTCCTACTGTATTTACTCTTATATGCTTCTGTCTACATTCCGCAACTTCCCTCCATCAACATGGAACCTCCGGCCAGCCAGGTGAGGAATCACCATATACAGAAGAACCAAGAATCACACCTTGAGCGAGCACTGGCATGTGCATTCAAGGAGACAGCCACATTTCATGACTGATCAAATGTTTGAACTCCAATCTTCGTGTATAGTGTTTGAGATAGCTAATGTCCGCGCTATAATTCATATGAAGCAGGATGATGACTATACTGATCGGGAAGAGATCAGCGATGACACCAGTGAAAACCCTGGAGAGTCCACCTTGTCATCCGATATCAAAGAAGACGATTTGGACAACTGGCAAGAGGTCCTACATCTGGACGAGGCATCCCATGATTATATAATACGAACTACAAAGATTCCACAGCCAAAGAAACGGAACCGTGCCGATACTGTCATGGCCCGCACATCACTTCCAAATCTCAGACATCAAGCCGGGGCCATGGCACCACCATTGCTCAAATGCCAAAAGTCAACCATCAACATATTACGCGAGTCTGACATTGTACCCTCCCAGGCGCTCCCGCTGCCCAAGGCTGGTGGAGACCAGAGTCTTCCTCAACCAAAGGCCGGTGGAGATCACAACATTCCTCAACACCAAAAGGCTACATGTGAGGTAGCGAAACGGTTCATGGAGGCAATCGTATTCACCAAGACTCCCTGGTCAATCATTTCCCATGAGAAGTACTCGATGGTTGACAAAGCTTGGCAACTAGCCATTGAAGCCCAGGATCGACAGCGGGCATTAGCAGGTGCTCCTGTAGGTACACCATGTGTGTGTGAATTGCCCAGTGGTCCATCTCTTAAAATTGATCCGCAAACCCAAGAAGCCGTAAGTGTTTACTCTGTTTTCTGCTCCTTGATTGGACTTGTGATGATACTGATCCCCAAAAGTCTACATAGTTAAAACTAAAGACTACTACTATTCGAGGGCGTTTACCAGATGTGGCTAGTCGAATTAATGTCCGAAGTTACCACTTGGATTCAGGATCAGAGACTGAGTTTCGAATCCAGGTTAAGAAGCTCCCGCTTGAGGATGCTAATCTCTTGAAGGTCATCGATGATCTGAAGTTCTGGTTCACACGGATGGAAGTGCTTGACTCAATCTACCATCAGTTTTTCTTCACTGCGAATAGCTTGGGGCGACAACTTACCACATCGCAGTTCTTTCAACTGGTCACACCACAGACATTAGCCTTTGTGGCCGCAGCCATTCATTGTGCGCTGTCTGAGTATGCCACTGGAATGAAGGTTACAGTTATGTTTTCTCAAGATGACTATCGAGGTAAATTTGGCCCTTCCACGGTAAAGGATTGTATTAATGCGGAAGACACTGCACTCATCAATTACACATGGTGTGCTGCTTCATACCCACCCCACCCCATGGTTCTCCTCTGCTATGATAGGTGCTGCTCAATCCCCATCGGCGCTCCATAGTCTGGCTTGGCGCTTTGATATTTCGTTCAGCTCTCCATACTGCATTATTGTCGGTGCTCCTCCTCTAGTATGGGTGCGACTCAATCCCTTCCTCGACCTCGATCAGGAGCTCCTCTATTTCATTTCAGACCCTTTATCTCCCTCCCTTTTGGAGATGCTCAGCATAGATGGGCTGCTCAGCTGGAAAGGCACCCCCTGGCCTGGATTTGCGCCCGACAATTTCATCCCACACTCCTCCATCTCCATCATCTCTCCCCTTGCCCACCCTGCACTCCTCATCAGGCACTCCTCCTTTCATGGTGGCGCACCTCTTTTCACTGCGAATTCATCATATTGCCTTTCAAACTCCATTTTGATTCACCGCGAGCTAACTTCTCTATTCCAACTGGTTAGATATCACAACTTGAGCCAAACGACATTGCAATTCAATTTCACCCATTCGCCAGGCCCGAATAATTCGGAAATACACTGAATGCCTCCAGGTTCTTTGCACCGTTGATGAATTGTGTGTCCCTCCATTTGTCGGCCCTGATGAGATGGGAGATTTAGTTGATGACATTGAGACCATGTTCGATTGATATCATTCAATCGCTTAGCCGGGGTATTTTTTCTGGTTTACCTGCTTTCATTTTTGAATCACTAGTCATTTTCTTTGGTTCCTCTCAATGTAGCGATGCAAACAGTAGAATGGTGAATCAGATGCTGGGTACTATAGTATGATGTAGTACTTGATAATGAACAATAATCTATGCATCGTATGTGGAGGATATTCTTATTGCTCGTGTACCTCCGGAGAACCTCAGATACTGCCTGCAGTTCTTTGAATGAATATCCCTAAGAACCCAGGCATCTCTCAGAGGTAGTATGGGATTCCCGCATTGGTTGGGCGACAGTCCCAGGTGCTCCCAAACTTATCACAACTGCTCCCATGGTGCTCCCGTGCCAGTCTTCAGAGATCTCAGTTACTCTGCAGGCCGGCCGGAATTCCCTCCTAGGGTCTGATTCTTTCCCAAAATTGAAGCTTCTAACTTTACACTTCACCTCCTCTCACACACTCCTGGAGGCTGCTAGTGACTAAAATACATTTTGCTGATGTAGCATTTTGAATGCCACTTCACAGCAGCAGCTGCTTTCAGGAGAACCAGAAACTGCTTGTAAGTCATCTGAGAACTCTTTCCTTGATCTCAAAAGGGTCTGCAAGCATCTGGCATTATGTTGATACACTGGTGGAATAGATCAATGTGTCTGGGAGGTTTGCTTGTGACTTCTGGATCATTTAACGTTTCGCTGAAATTGCACAAAACAGCTGTGGCTAGTGAACCAAATCCATCACTTCCATTGGAGCGAATAATGATATTTTATCATCCATTCTACTCGGCAGATAAGCATCATCAGACAGAAGTTTCTTTGCCTGGATTTGAAGCTGAGTCTCAGAGCCTACATTCAATCTGTAACTGCAGAAAACAAGTTGAGACATTCCATCTGATAATCATCCGGGACCAGTACTAATCTTTGATCTTAATGCTATATGTTTTCGCGCAAGATAAGATTGTACATCTGATAGAGCAGTATTTAACGGAACACAATCCTTACACCTTCTCACATTTGAAAACCTATATTATAATTAGACCCCAAGGCATGTGACATATACTGCACATACTTTCTTGAGCAGCTGCTAATGTGCACTGACTATTCTGAACTTCAATTACTAGTTGTCAAATATTATTGACAATTATGTGCATCTCATCAGATATTATTGGCCCAGAAGTCTTTATAGATTCAATTACCTCCATGAGTATGTTCCCAACCTCACAATGAACTGTTTGGTGCTGCGGAAAATTGTGCTTGCCACATGGCTTGCATTGTGCATCATGGAGGTCTCCACTTGACTTGGGGAGTGTAAGTGCCTGAGTTGGTGTGGATTCAGTCTCACATGATCAGTTGAGGGTTGACTATTGCTGTTCGCATAATGGGCGTGCAAAAGTGCCAGCTGCTTTCTGAGGAATCGGAACCAGCGCATGAACAATAACAGTATCAGAGTGGCTATGTTTCATTCATAGTTGTACCGTTGTAGTTTGTAATGATTTGTCCTGTTATGGCTGGCCTAGAAGTAGAAGTTGCACTTTGCAATCCAAATTATGTTCTTCAAAATTGAAAGACAAGGTGGACTCTGCATTGTTCTTACCTTCATCCTTGCTGATCCACAGAACAGTGTATTCTTCATCCTACTTCAATCTAATGAAATCGCAGATATCAGTCACCTCCAGTACAATTCTCACAGACTGACTTTGAAGTTCAATATGTGTTGAACAATGAAGATTTACTGTCTTCTTGAATGCATGTACTTTCACATGATGTGCATCTTGATACTTCTGTGAATTGTTATTCTTCACCTGGCTGGCAGTAGGTTCCATTTGATGAAGTGAACATACAGTTGGACAATATTGAGTGACAGTACATCAGTGTAAATATAGTATGCAGTCTAATTGAATAACAGCAAAACACTCAGAAGAAGCGGGCAGTAAACGGATAAGATGCAATGATTGGTGACCTCGAAAGGTCTCTGGGAGATTTAACTTTAGCACGTCAGATTTGTATCTCGTATTGTAGTCAATTGTATTCAGTTTTACGTTATGGCGTGACCAAGCTATACTTGGATAGTGAATGCCCAATACTCAATGTGTGCACTCATATCATATAAACTATTGAAGTAAGCATTGAATGCCGGTTGATGTCAAATCAGATTGAACTGAACCAACTACGCTGAAAGAACTTGAGACATGGAAATGGTTGTGGTATAAAGTAACTCTCCAGGACAAATAACGAGAGAGCTGAGACATGGATTAGTCTTCATTTCCCCTGCGTATAACATCTTCGGCGGTAATAATTATGACTGTTGTTTCAGTATTTGAGGTGACAAGGTGGCAAAGATGTGCAGCTGTGTTGGGAATCTACTGAACTGGATTGAGTTGGGATGTTGGTGAGTGGTGATAGTTGAGTTAGAAGGGTTCAAACTGGATTTATTCTTACTAGGAAATGAATACAAATTTGGGTATGTGGTATGTCCATCAGAAGAATATTCAATTTTCATGTGATTCAGTTGTTTCAGACTTCTGCTACTCTGGTATCACATTATAAGGCAATATCGTGCTCAGAACTTCACTTTCAGCCATTCATCCGAGTAGTGTGGGCTGAGTTGCCATCCACTAACATTGCAGTCAACACATAAGAGAGAGACAGTGGGTTTGCACTGGACAGAATCAACATGGAGAAAAAACAGTCAGGTATGACAACAATTCGGTAGTAATCTACATAATTCGTGTTCTTCTATATGTCAATATCGTTAGCCAATGTATTCTTTGTACTCACTTACATTCAGATCTAATGTATATTATCAGGTAAACAGCATACTGTATTATCAGTGATTCCTTGTAAGTGATACAGCTATAAACTCCACTGTACATTTATAGTGCACTGGTTGAAAGCTGCGTATAAAATGATATTAATGCATGGTAAGATGTAATCCCACAGTGGGCAGATGAATGATGGTATGTAGTTCCAGAGAATTGCAGTACTACACACCATGAGTTGGTATACACAATTAGTTACTATTACCTGGATCATGGGCTTGTGTTCCTTACATAGTTACTAACTCCGACTCAAGCTTAGTTTTCTACACTCAAGCCATCTGCAGGACATTATCATTCAGCGATCTTGTGATACGATAGTTGACAGTCAACGGATAGGTCTATACAATGTTCATCACAACCTCAAGCATTTTGTGACAAGTATTGGGTGACATTTAATGGTCACCTACTAAGTCACCAAGCAGAAACTGTTTCTCAAGATTCCCTCTGTTTGAACAATCTCAATGGAAGCGATATCAATGCAATCAATATTCAGGCACTGTTATTGAAAGCCTAAACTAATAATCTGATTTGATATCACTTATGTCTGCATTTAAAGCATTGTGAACTTGATTAACATTGAGGATACACATTATATGTGGTGAGTGGGAGTTGACAGTCATTTGCAGACTTCCTAAACAGAAACTGTGATTGGAGATTTTCTCTTTCCAAGGTACAGCTTTACTACTGAAGCACAAAGTACTGAAGTTATTCTAGGATGTTGGAATCACAGGTCCAAATATAGTATTTAGTCAATATCTTCTGAAACAAGGTTAAGCTTACTGGTATGCTCTGGCAGAGCATTTAGAGTTTAGAGTGCAGTGGTTACATTTTTTTTCCAAATGACAGTTAATATGAAATATGTCAGTTGAGACAGTTAGTTTCCTTCATATGCTAATCATGTGCAGATTCAGATATTAGCAGAGGGTGAGCAGAATGAGCTGTCTGCATCTCAACATGTTGTGTCTTGTAGATGACAAAGTGTCTATACTGCTGCAGCATATTCAGAAGCATTCATGGTGGAAGAAAATATCACGGAATGAAGCAAAATGAAACAGTCCAGTGCAGTATGTAGTAGGTACATACACTTTGGAGGTTCGCCTCTGTCTCAGAGGTCAGCCTGGACTGTATTCATATCTTAATAATCAAATGTAGCATATCAAATACTCTGGAATAATAACATATGTAGGTGGTTTCATATCTAGGATTATTAAAATGCCAGGATTGAGAATATGAGACATGTCAGAATTACAATGGTAAGCCACAAAATAATACACTGTACAATTATGAGTAGAACTTCAAATTCCCAAGCTGCATTTCATAATCTGATACTAGAACACAATATTGCCTAGACATTATTGACTAGCCACAGTGGTTAGAATTCACATTTCTTGTTCTGCTCTAATAAAACCTAAGAAGTATACAGCATTTCCTGCTATATGTGACAATAATTAATTCAACGCTAGTTGCTGAATTGCATTTCATAATGTAACACTGTCCATCTCACCTGAGATGAGGAGAATCTGTAACTGCAAATAGCAGCTACTACCCAGGCATATTATCACAATTGTTCTCAAAACCAATATATGGCATAACATGATCTGAATTAGTCGATCATTCCCAGCAAACCATTTGTGATTGTACTCTCCACTATGCAACAGGCATGCCTGCTTCAATAACAACTTCTCATCCACATAGAGCTTTGATCCACTTTACCACATGAGTATTTGTTAATTAACATTATTTCATAATCATCAGTAATAATCAACAAATGCCAAATGGAGTTCCGCTGTAACCAAAACCTAAGAAAGATACAATTTCCTCATTAACTATTAATTACCTTCAATATGAAAGAGAGAAATCACTAATTCATCTACAGCAGTGTCTCTCAAACTACACCTTTGACTGTTTGGCATCAGTTGATAAAATTGTTCTGGTTGACAGTTTGAGAAGATATATATTAGTATCAATATCCTAATGACATATGACTATTGTCAATCTTTTCAATGCGCCTTTGAGATATCACCTTTCTCCATAAGCAACTTCAAATAGTTTTAACAAAACACTGAAATAGAGATTGATATTGTAGTCATAATGTTTGATTGTTTCATCATGACATAGAGGATATTCACTTTCACGACTGCGGAGTATTCATTGAGATGACTTTCTTTGATATCATATTTACTAGAATTAGTATTTACACGCTGTGATTGTGGATCCCGGTTTTGCCCTCGCATGATAATATGCATAATACCATAGCCCAGGTAATCTGTTATCAAGAACAACTGAGTTATTGCCGTGTACTTTGCAGCTGTAAGCTCAATACCAATCCCATCTCCTATAGATATATATACCAATGCAGAGGAATTTGGGCAATTTTGAAATTTGAGCTGCATTTCAACATAATCATTATTGCCTATTTCTGCAGATAGGTAAAAAATATTCACATTGACTATAAAAAGTGTCATTAGCCACAACTTCAAATAATGAATGTGGCCAGATAGAGAACTACAGAGTACAGCCTTCGGTGGAGAAGATATACCAGAGAAGGCTGTTTATTGCATTTTGGTTGGAAAGCCAATATGCCATACTATTATTCAACTCAGTTGGTTCCGGAATACAATTCGAGTTCATCAACATTCACTGAACGACATGCATCTCTGCCCCATCGAAAGATTGGAGAATCCATGAATGTAGTTGTTTGCCAGTGATTGTACTGCTTTCCAGACCGGTCATTAAAATCAATAGTATTTTCCAAAACCAATGAGGAACATAATATCTGCTCTCTATGTACTGTCCAAGCTTTCAGCATACCTTACAAAGTACATCTTTCAATAAGAGTCTGCAGGTTTGCTATCTCTGCCTTGATCAATTGCAGATCAACTGGGTGTGCATTCACTATCAGAGTCCAAACTGGTGGATATGCATTCACCATTTCGGTTGCTGCCCACTGAGGCGGGAAAATCAGTTTCTCGCAAGCACCACCACTCAGTGTGTCAGCAGGAAGCAGGTGTGGGCAAACAGAGACACAGCAGTTGTGGAGATGGACTGAGCAACTGGGAGCATATGTTTCGCATGCCCCAGGGTTGACTGACCTATTCTTGTCAGTCAATAAAATATGCACTCTATGCTTGCCAACTCTTGGTCTCACTCACTCTGTCCAAGATATGGTAGATTTACACAAGTATCTGGTTCCTCATGGCCAAGTACCCTTGCACATCCGTTCACCCTCTCCCTACACTTCGGGAACCAGATGCTCTCATCTTGACACAATGTGTTTGGACACTTCGAGACATCCGGCTGACCGTTGACCATAGGCCATCTTTTCTCCAGCTCTGCCATTTCACCACACCATCTTTTTATTATCTATGGCTTTTCAACTTCTATCATTCTCAGTTACCCATTCCATTCAGCTTCTGTGACAGCATGGCTGCATGAGATGTGTGCAGGGCCGGGTAACATTGAGTTGATATAGTTGGCTCACCATGAGTCTTTGATTAGTTGCAATAATCTTGCCATAACTAACTTAATACAACTCAACAAAATTGACATCAATATTTGAAGCATTACCTACCCATATACATTCATACAAGATCTTACATGGGTTCATGCTATTACCCTATTTTCTGTTTTACTGTTTTGTAAATAGCGCAAATACAGAATATCATGTATAGCCCCAGTCCAATACATCACAACACCCAGTGTACATTCATAATAGTATACAGATACTAAAGCATGAATTGTAGAAGTAAAGTGTGTTGATAAGTCTATTTAATTGAGATTAACAGTAGCAGACATGGATTGGAGTGGATATTAGAGACTAATTGGACAGACACATGTCAGCTACCAAGTAAGTCAGATTCAGTTGTGACCAATTCATCATACCAATTCACAAAGCTGATCAGTGATCCCTATAATATGATTCAATATGGGAATATCGAATTGAGACAATCAACAATATCATACATGAATAATATGTCTGTATGTTGTGGGTAGTGTTATGACTGGCATCGTTATGATTGGCTATACAGTTTGAACTCCTGCAGATCATATTTAATTGATTCAATCATGTTCAAACTATCAAGATGACACAGGCCACAATGGCACACTGATGTGTGTTGATGATTATATTGCGCTCTGCTGAGTAATGCTGAATGAGCATAAACAGGTGCAGACCTCAAACCTTAAGTCCAGCTGTATTAACTGGGAATGTATCGATGATATGGATAATATACTTTGAGAGACTCCACAGATGACAGTTCCAATGACCTATATCTTCAATAACACTGTATGGAGTCATCTATGTTATTGATACTACAAGGAATTTCAGCAGCAGCTATCTAAAAATCCCACTATAATTACCTATATCATTCCTGTGTTTATAGGCAGATCCCAAGGTACCAGAGAAGCAATTGCAGATTATGCAATGGCTGGAACTGACAAGTGTAAAAATCCCCAAGTATTGTAGAGTGGCTATCAATTATGATATTGTGATTACTGTGGTCAATGTTCACAATCAGCACCTGATTAGACAACCAAATTGAATTACTATTAGAAGCAAGAGGTGTCTGTACTGACTCTAATCAACTTCAACCAATATATACCAACAATTGACTAAAAAAATGTACTCATATGATGCCATATAATGAGAGATATTACGATATCGATGCAGATGATTATATCTGAAGCTAGGATTGTGAAAATCGATGAGGTTACTGGAGGATGGGCCATCTGAGTACTATCAGAAGACCAGCAGAGTCAATATGTATGTAGTGCATGAAAAGATCGAAGTGATGTGTATTGGATTCCAATATGGGAATGAACATTATGTCAATATCAGATAGCCACAATTGGGTTATGCAAGGAAGTTCATATTTGTCAGAGAGTTCAAAATGAGTATGGCAAGTATGTAATACACTGAATGAGGTTATTGGTACAATGAGTAGGCAGCAACAGTGGACTTACTGTCTGAGCTGAAGATTCAGTTCCACTTACCCTGAATTTTGTCCAAGAAATCTAGCTTTGACTTCAAACAAATTGGATGTGGCTCAGCAGCCTCAGTGTGAGTGCCTCAGATAGCAGTGGATCAGTCAGCCCATCATATAGACTCCAGGATTATCCCTGAACCACAGCTGGGGGGGAGGGGTATTGCAGAGAGGCTAGAAGTCTTCCAGACGATCATACACTACAAGACTCATTCTTTGACAATCTACGGGACAGTGAGGAAGTTGTTGGAGACTCTTTTTACAAGTGCATGTTTGTACATGGCTTCTCAGATCATCTGTGGACAGCATTTCCAACTGTAGAATAGATACCAGGAGGACAATAGGGGAGCAGGCCGCAGCAGTGTAAGTTGTGACAGATGAGTGTACAATCAATTCAGACCTTGTATGACTACTACCTAGTCACCAAGATACAATGGAAGATCCTCGATAGCAGCATTGGGTTTAGCTGTGGCAAACAGTGGTAAATGTGAACAATGGGATATACCCTGATGGCTCCTTATGAATGCAGACCTGAAAACATATGGTTGCAGACAGAGTGAGCACAACAACTATAATAGTGCCTACAGATGATGAAGAACATATCCTGGCCATATATAGAGATTTCATGCTGGCAATTCATCAGAGCCATGGTAGCGACACCCCTGCCTCATCGAGCAATTGACAATACAATTGACTTTGAGTCTTGCAGAAAATTACAAAATTAGCAGATTTAAAATTTGTCACAGTTGAGTGGAGTGTTACAATATACCAGCAATCGGATGGTATGAGATGCTGTGCTTACAAGTCCAGATCCCAGAATTGGACTTAAACATCCCAAGTCATATGTACAGAGCACAGAGTGGGTAGTTTCATATGATGGATAATACGTCACCAGATGGATTATAAGAGTGGAAGGTAGAGTTAATGGATGGCAGATATTATAGTGACCAGTAATTATAACTCGTACAGAGCTGACAAAGCGATAGGAGAATGAATGTAATGTGGCCCAGACGAATTCAATTATGTAAATGGTGGGAATAATCAGGTAAAAATGTAATGGGCAGGGTTCCACATAGGTAATATCAGAAACAGAATGTAATCAGACAGAAACTCTAACTGTCAGTGTGTATTGGAAAACAAGTCAAAAGTGTTAAGATTATATTCTAATGTCATCAATTGCATTGTTATACAAGAGAATAAGTAAAGAGAGAAGAAAAGGAAATTCTCCAACACCAAATTACCACTGTTTGTATGCAGTTCATCCATCACCCATCAATCATCTTCCTTGGCTGGATGTATTGTCATAATTGTCAAACATAATCATACACACCACAAACAAAACTCTTTTCTATTCAACAATGCCACATCATGTAATGTTGCAGCATATTGGACTACTTTCTGTTTATAGTATACGATGATGCCACCTCTACATGGACCTCACACACCATGACCATATCAGACAACATAACATGTTTTCAACATCCCCCAGTAGCACTCGCCCCTCAGAATCTCTTGCTACCCCAGGTAACCTTGCACCATCACCAGAGCTCTATCAATTCTGATCTGATGAACAGTGACCAGTGATAGATGGTGGCCAGAGATAGATCACGGCCAGAGATGTATTGTGTTGCAAGTCCATCGCACATTATTTCAAAACACCTGGATCCACTGTCCCCAAATCAGATTTGCTTTGTCATCATTGTCCAATCCCATCCAGTTCCTGACAGTGGCTGCAAAATCGACTGTGCCATCTCCCATAGCAAGAGTCCCTGTCACAGCAATTTCATATAGTTCTGTTTGCAAATAATGCTTCAATACTTTTTCTCTAGACATCTAACATACTATCTTCCACAAAATCAAATCACTGACAATGAACTGATCTACAGTTTTGGCAATATTCATACAAGAACAAGTTATTTTGCTTCATGATGATTCTGGCTATGCTGAAGGCACTACTTAAGTCTGATGAATTATCACTCTCTTCATTTGGATTATTTTCACTACAGATAAGTTCTGCCAATGAGCTCCATTCCACAATACATGCATTATGGGTTTTCCCCCATTCTGCTGCTGGCTGGAATAATATTGTAACATTTCTTATATGGGAACTCTCAGGTGAACCAGATGCAGATTCTGATGGAGTAGGGCTAGAAGATGTCTGGCGAATAGCTGGATTGTATTTGGGCAATACTTTAGGCACTCGTGGTGCACCTAGAGATGATGAGTCTCATCTTGGGCACTTTGAATGGTGGAATATTAAAGGTCCACCATAACCACCTCAATGGAATTGGTTTCCTTACCATGCCAGCTGATAACAATAAGATTCTCGGTTTGCACTGGCAGTTGAGTATGAACTTAGTGTCATTTTGAACAAGATAGGGCTTTAGAACTGATAATTTAGTGGCGATTGTAACTGTCAAAGAAGATCAGCATACCCAGGCAGCGGATGAGAACAAGTTGCGATTGGCCCAACTGGACAATCTTTGTGACGGTGAATTTGAGGAGTATTTTCTGACGTTCCCAAATGCTTATGTGGCTGTTATTGCAAGCCAAACAGGCTGTTTGTTACAGTCAAATGGGATGTTTTCAGCCAATAACTGTTGATCAACATTATTTATGAATCTGCTGATGGTAACCAAATGTTGAAATCTAATTTGATATAGATTGCACCATAGTATGGGTGAGTATATTGAAGGTAGCAGTGACCTTTCACAGAATAAATGGCTTTTATATCTCTGTATGTTATTTTAAACATTAGTTTTTTATGAAATTTTTATTCCATAAAACCCAGCTGTGAACAGAAAGCTATAATTACCACTCTCCTTTGTGCAATGCATCAATTCGCTTACTGGGTTATTTGATTACAGCTAACCTGCATTCTGTTCCAGCCTATAAGTGGCACAGAAGGGAAAAAATATGGCATGTGTATAAAAGCAGCCAGAAAATGATCGAGTTTCATTGTATGTACAAGTAGAAACATCACTTATAAAATTTGTGTGTACTATGTGCAACTTCATTGACTAGGAGCCTTGTGAGTTGAGCACCACCAGTGAATGTGTGCTATTACACTCAATGTAGAAATATGTCTACCTCCTCAGGATCTATTTACTTGTCAAGAATTAGTACTAGAGCTACAATTGCAGAAGCCAATATGGTTTTTGTAATTATATAGCAGCCATACAGCTAGCTATAAAACGTTTCTATTCATTGTGTTCAGTTGATCAATTTTCACTCTCTTTGCTAAAGGCTTGGGAATAGCTATAAACTCACAATCCCAAAATGACACCATATATGTTATGCCAGATAGTAATAATTCTAACAGCAGTCAATGAACAGTATTTGAAGATTGATTGCTGAGATATCAAAAGAAATCATCTCTTCTCCGCTGGCAATTGTCAGCTGACGATTCGCAGGATTCCTATGTGCAATTCAATACATAATATATAGTTTATGAAGATAACTGATTCTGAAACAACTTGGTATTGGCCTTCCCCCTGCAATTGGCATTGTATGATGTGGCTATGAAAGTGATACCCATAGCTGAGCAACCTTGCTTTCAACCAAAAACCCCACAGACTCTGATTTAGTAATAAACCATCACCCTTTAAAGGATCATGAAGATTTGATCTGAAAACATAGACTGAATATCATTCAACTAAGGTTAAAATCTTCCAGAACTACGTTACTTTCTTTACCTGTGTAAAAATACCTTACACACTATCTGACTAGAGGCTCACAATGAACAAAATCACCCAACATCAATCAATGAAGAGCAATTACCCAATGGAATTCCATCCCCTCCAAGCTGAGATCACCCCAAGCCATCATGATATGATGTTATTAGGTACTGCTACACGGTCACTGGCATGCTGGCTAACTAATAATCAACCAATAGATGGTTTACCTAGAGAGCCACCACCTGAAAATATAGCTGAGGAAAATCCCATTGACCCCCAGAACTCTTATCCAACATTTACCACAGATTCAAAAAGGACAAAGACTTATAGGGAGATAGATGAAGTGAATAATACTGGAAGGAAAGAATATTACTAAGCAACTGAATTATACAACAAGTATCAAAGGTACCCAGAACACTGGAATCAATGGCATCCATGTCTGTCCCCACCTGTCTTTCAACAGGCTGACTCATATCACCAGTAAATGAAAAAATTGATAGCTCAACATGTGAGGTATGAAATGAACATGTTTAAATTTAAAGTGTTCCAAACAGCAGATGCCCTGTCTCTGCTCCTCTCAGCAGTCAATGCGGCACTCAGTGATGTATAGTGCACTGAAGAAGATTAACACATCTTCTGAATATAATACTACAGGGATAATTTTGAATGAATCCAGTTGCTTTTTGCATATCTTCCATTTCAGACAGATGTCAATGTTAACCCACTGCACCTGACTTACTAGTAGGGTCATCAAATATATAGTGAGATAGACAGGGCAATTGGTAGTGGGATGGGTAGGATCAATCTCCAGCTTAGATGCCAATTGTGCCTGTCATATGTGTATTCCATAGGTGACATTTAGCAAATTCTTTGGACGATCAGCAGACTGGGCACCTGAATGTTACAATTCTCAATTTTCAAATAACTATTAACTGTACAACTGCCAAACATGCCTGGAATCTGTCCACTGCAATGGTGTGTCCCGTAAACGGTCCCTAATATATTGATGACACATGGCATATTGAATTGGATACTGAACATTCCCAGTCAAATTGCCTAGCCATTACTGGTTTTCGGTTGAAATGGGATGTTGCTGATGAATTCCGCTTACAACATTATCTCCGTTTCACTGCCTGGGTTATAGATCATCTTCTAGATCCCATTGTAGCTTTTATCTCATATGGCTCATGTTCATATGTTATTTTCCTTCAGCTATACCAAGGGGTGACCGAGCTCTTTGCCCCCACTATGATCTACAGCAGAGTATATTTGCTTGACTCTGCTAGATTACACTAATATCAACGCTCTGCACACTTCAGGTGTTTATCTAATCTGGGATCAGTTATGGCAATTCTTTCTCCACACAGTTCATTAGCTTTCACAGCCTGATAAACCACACCTGCTGCATACGAAATCAGTTGTGGACTGAGTACACTGGCTGCTGAAATATCAGCAATCAGAAAATAACGAAGATCAATTTGAGAACTGATGTACATTAGTACGTTAATATCTGGATCTGAAGTATATCACAAAATCATTCAATTCATTAAAATGTAGCAGCTGTCAAGGAAAATGAATCTGGGGTATCAACAGAATACAGGCTGTAGATTGCAGTCAAATTAATATCTGCTAGAATGATAATGGAAAATGTGCAGCAGAAACAACTGCTGATTAAGTGGTAATTGGCACAGTGCAGGCATTTTATGAGTTTTCTCTACTTGATAGCCTACAAAATCCCTCAAATCTATCCTGTACAGTATTTAAAAATGCACTCAAGAACACTTGACTGCAAGACAGGGGTTTTCAAATCACTGACAATGTCAAAGTCTGTAAAGGCCAAAAGTCAGAAAACCTTTCTTAATACAATCTCAGCTGGTACTGGATTAAATGATTCCTATGATTGGTGCCACAATTAATATCTTTGTATACAGTGCTGAAATGTATAATATTACAAAACATAGACAATTTCAGGTTCACCAGAACTGAATCTGAAAAGCAGTAACCAAAAGGTCAACTATTGATTGACATTACTGAAAGGAGCAATTGGAGTGCAAACCTCATCCAGTGAGACCATCTGAATACACCCTTCTCGATAAATTGTTCCAAAATTATATGTAACAGCCAATCCTGGAAGTTAGAACTACCAATATCAGTTCACATATCACATTCGCCAAAATCCTTCTCAATTGCACACTGTGGTTCAAGGTAATACTTCTGGAGTTGCAAAGATGACCCAAAACAAGCATACCCAATTTCAGGTGAATCTAACCTCTCGAGGTACTGATGGCATCATCATTGGCTTCTCTGACATGGAGTACATCACTGACGAACTCAAAGTGATATTCATGGTATGGCCTTGACATAGCATGGTTAGTTCAAGACAGAATTATCAATCAGCTGTATTAAGCTGATAGTACAATTGCAGACATCTAGTATTCTCAAACTCATAATAATCATCTGACAGTACATAAGATACATTAGATATTCCAAAATGGATTTTGTATTCCATTTGGAAGTGGTAAATTTGCAAATATATACTGGTGACAATTTTACCATAGATTTTTCTTACTGGCTGCATATTGGCAACTTGATGAATGCATATAATTCCAGCAACAGTGTCAATTACATTTAACAAATTCTGGATTATAATGACCAGGGTATCAGCCTCAACTACATGGAGATGATATTAGCATATCTTACACTTCAAGGCTGCTATGATATTGACTTTGCAACAGTTTTCAACTTGCTGTCTCCTTTCAATAAATGATGTTGCATATAAAGAGCCATTTTTCTGCCCTGTATCACAAAAGGTACATCATTTCAGAAAAATACATATTTATAGAGTGTACAGAAGTATCACATTAATATCAATTAGAGATACATCAGCACTGTTCTGAATTTCCAACTTTGAACAGCTTTTCACACCCGTATTGAGAAGAACTGTAGACACAAAGATGGTAGTGTGGGGCTTTCATACAATTAGAATATACTTATAGACAGTAAATTAATTAAACTCCTCAGTTGTCTATTGAATTACTGTGAACAATTGCACAATCCATCTTTTGTTGAGCATCAGGAACTTGATTGCATGGTCGAATATACCAATCTCCACCAAGGGATCATGTTTGAAGCTGACAGGATCAATGTCAGATAGATGCGAAGTGAAGAGAATAATATCAATAACACTTTCCAAGAATGAGTTCCATTTTGAATGATATTATACTGCAGCTTAATACCACTGAGTTAAATGATCCATTTTCAGGATTGTCTACGAGCCAGTAAATTATTCTTCCACATTTCTATGAAGTACAAGAAGACTCAACAAAGGGTGTTACATCCTCAAGTCCAAAATTATGCGGTGAAATTCTGATCATAACAGAATGATCAATACCGTCGAGCTGCTTCTTTTGATGGGATAATCGTTGTTGTCAAACAGACTAAGATGATACATATTGTACCCATCAGAGCAATGATTAGACCGATACTTTAGGAACAATGGAATGCTGTATTGGATCGTATTGATAGCATATGGCTGGTAAATAGTAATGTTAATGTAAATACTTACTGTACTGTATAATACCTAGAATGTCTGAATAAGGTGTGGAGCTGTAAGACAGTTCATTGATGTGTATCAATTAATGTAAGCATTATATTTCCACTCCTAAAGAGTCTGGTGCCAGGTGTGAGGTATACTGAAATGGTCTTGGAGATGAGCATTATAGTCCCAGTAGCTTCAACATTGTACCAATCTAAGGCTTAATTCAAAGCATTTGGAAGACAACATCACACACTTCAAAATGTGTCTGAATTCTGTCACACAAAGTGGAGAGCTCTGAAAGGCACCTGAGCATATTCCCGAAGGACCAGGAGGTCCATTGTGTTCCATTTGGCTAATCAGTATAGAAGCACCTGGAAGCTTTAATATAGGTATTCACTATAGCTGCTATATTCGGTTGTTACATCTGAACCATTCAGCCTTGTACGGATGTACTTGATTGCTCCGATTCAAGTTAACATGGAATTTGTGATCCAGTCATTGTGAGAAATATGTTGGGACACAGGGATTATATCAACTTGAAGACTCTAATGCTCATTTCAATCTCTCTATGTATACATATCAATCTCACACTAAAGAGTGTTGAAGAAATATTAATTAAGAATGTGCAGATGTTGATTGGGTCAATTTTGGAGATAAACTAGGTAGTCATAATTGGGTAAACTTGGAGAGCCTAATTGAGTAAACATAATGACACCCATAAAGGCAATGATTAAGTAAGGTTACAGATATACTTGGTGGTGGCAATCATGTGAATGTAGTCATGTACTTGGAAGCAGTACTCCAACACAATTAGAGTTGAAATAGTTGGAGGTTAATCTGGAGGCCCTCAAATCTGAAGCAATGTATACTAGAACAGATATTACAGGACCTGAAACTCTCTGTTTTGGGAAACTCACTAAGGTGAATATGTGATAAGAGTTTACTTTATATTTGTGTATCCAAAGTTCTAATGGTGCTCAATCTAATCGCAGTCAACATGAGGTTGGTTTGTTAGAAGGTTGTCAATATGGAGGTTTTCAATCTTGAGGTTGGCAATCTGGAGGTCATTAATCTGGAGGCTGTCTATCTGAAGGTATTTATTGTAAAGGTAGCTTAGATGGAGTCAGTTGAACTGAACAGAGTGCATCTGCAGACAGTGAATAGGAAGAGTGGAGCCAACGGAAATGAAACTGAATTAATTGATACCTCCATATCTGGGGAATGTCATCAGAGTCAACTTTACCTTTGTACAATAGCAGCAATGGAGGTGGCCCATCTGGAGATGGTTGAGCTGTACGTGTTTCACTCAGAGTGGATCAATCTGTAGGCGATCGTTTTGCCTGTAATTATTTAGCATGTGGTGAATGGGAATGTGAGCAATTAGAAGGTGGCCTCATTGAATGAAATCAATTTGTGGTAGTCAATCTGAAGGGAGATGTGAAGGGAGTCGACACACCATGTATGTGTTTATGTGTAATTATGGGATTCCACAGAGTAGATTATAACAAGGTGAGGCAAGAAAAAATCATATGAGATTGGGGAAACTAGTTGGGAGTTAATGACATTTCATTTTGAGAGGATGCTGTACTTGGTATTAACTAATGCTTATAGCATGGAAAGAAAGACAGAAATGACATAACATTGTATTCTCAAGTTATTTTCGAGTTGAGAATAAGTCTCAGAGTGATGGGTTATAGGGTATTATTGATGTGGAGGAACTTATCCTCAGAGACAGTGATTAGAGACTTTCTTGTACCATAAAACCCCAAAGAGTAAGTACAAAACCAGTTTTTAGGTTCAAAATGAATATAAGTGATTCTAATCCTGGTTGTATAGGTTGTACCCCTCATGTTCAATATCTGCTTATATTCTCACCAGGCAACTGTACTTAAATATGGAAGCTGCCACCAATTTTCCCAGACACTCCAGTCAATCTCACAAGTATTTACAGATTGTTTCAGATTCTTGCAGAGCCCTTCTAATTGTCAACAAAGAGCTTTTAGATGCCTCTGGAGTATATATACATACTTTAGAATGCTACTATCATTCTAAAGGGGAATTCAGGTTACTACAAAATAATGCTAATTGAATAGTCAAATTTCAGAGCTACTGAAACCTGTGCTTAGATTTTTCTAAGTACTATATCCTTGGTACTGTATTCTCAAGTAGCTCCAGGAGTTTCAGAACTACATGATATTCGATTTTGCAATTCATCTCATTTTTGTTGTTGTTTTTCATTGTGGCAATCCAATTTGCAGTGTTATAATATATTACATCTTCACTATCAATATTAATCTATATATGTATATGCAGTCAATTAGTCAACTGAAAAGAACACAAAAACAATCTGCTGTACAAACAAAAGTGATATTCAAGCATACAACAATGTGCACAAGCAATATACTACTGATATCACTTGGTGATATCCTTGTAGATGGTACTGACTGCACTTGAAGCTGGTAACTGAGCAAACTTAGAGGTGGAAATGGAGTAAACTTGGAGATGTACTTGGAGGCCAAGATGGAGTCAACTGAAAGGTACACTTTGAAATGGAGCAGGCTGCACTTGCAAATAGAAATCATGAAAACTTCGAGATGTAGATACAGTTGGCTATTTCCTTCCAGGATGATAGAAAGGGAACTGGAATCTGTGATTGCAGGCAGTAATGGCTGCACTCGAAGTTGGGAAACTTGCAAACTTAGAACCACACTTGGAAGCCAAGATGGAGTATAATCAAAGGTGTAATATAAAATGTTACAAGCTATACTGGGAGATAATAATTGTAGACATTTAGATGTGTACTTGGTTGTGCAAATGGAGAGAATTTGGAGGAGTTAATCTGGGGCAGTGGAGGACAGAGGCATAGACTGTATTGATAGGTTAAGATATAATTGTGGGAATCTAATGAGAGTAGAGGTTTATCTTGCAATCCTAAAAATCTGGCTGGAATGGTTAATCAGTCAGGTGCAGTCATGGGTACTAACTCCAGTCTTTGCTTGAAATTGAAATTTTGCAATGAGTGGAGACTCAGAATGGCCTTTTCGAGCTACTTTAGGTACATCAATCAATACTCTTAGAGTGAAGCTACCAATGTGGCAGGTGGAGGTAGATTGAAATGTTTCAAATTTATGTACTCCAGTGACAATAGAATAATAAATGAGATAGAGAAAGATGGGGGAATGGTGATGGAGAAATCATCATGAGAAACAGAAATGTACTGAATTCTGTATTCCAACATTCATTTATTAAGCTTGATCGAGAAGGTACAAGTGAATATACATTCTAATTCATTGCAGACAACTACGAATGAAATAGAATATAGTAAGTAATACCCCCTATGTTCAACATCATTCTATATTGTACCCATCCCCATCTTCCAGCTGTCTCTCTTGTCCACAATGCATCCATTCCCAGGGAACAAAATGTTATGTTATTCCTATCTATCAATATCTGTCAAAATGGTCAGTTAAGATACAGTACACAGAATAACCCTATCTGAGCAGCTCCAGAAGATCACCCTTCATCTCGCTACATCCCAACCATTAGGTAACCCTTCAAAGTTCATCCCGTTTGTTTGACTGCCTCCAGTCTGCTCTCTATGTGCACCAATGTAAACATCTACTCTCCTTACATTCCCACAATTTCAAGTACATCTATTAATTACCTCTCAGCCCCTGGTACAATCCCCCCCAGATTGTCGGCTTCAGAAATCACTCAATTGCAACCTTCATGTTTATCTCTCTGTTTGCATAATCTCTATCTCGAAGTGTAGTCTTCACCATGTCAATCTATTACTTGAAGTTCACTTCATCTCAGGATTCAAGTTTTGTGCCAAGGGTATTCTATCTCCATCAGCAAGTTCACGTAATCATGATTCTCAGTTTACTTGATCCCTATCTCTCAGTGCAGACACCATCATCTCTAGATACATCTCATGGTTTACTTGGATGCTGTCCTGCAGATTCCCTTTTAAAGTAAGCTTAAGAACTATTTGCAGTCTGCTCAAATCGATCACAGCTATATAGATACCCAGATGTATTGGGGTATAGATTCATAGATACCTCAATTTATAGATATATTGATGCATAGATACATAGCTACATAGATGCATGGATACATAGATAAACAAATACATTGATACATAAATATATCAATACATGGATAACTTACTATTCCAATCAATAACTATTGACATAGTTCATACATCCATAGTAACTCAGTCTTCTCACTCAAATGATTTCAAACTACACCTGCAGCATTCCAATAGTACATGGCAAATCTGTCACATGGCTCTATAGTAGTTCGAGATTGTTCTAGGCTTATTTTCAACGATTCCTTTAGCTTTTAGATTTGTTATCCAGGTGCAGTAGTTCTTCTAGATTACTCACCAGCTGTCCCAAATGGTCCTGAGAGCTTCTTGAAGTTAATCTCTAGCAGCAAATAGCTCAGAAATAAATCTATCATTGGATATCGCTTCTATCACTCTTACACACTCCCAATGTCTCCAAGATACTAATTACCTATTTTGTTTACTTTTATATCATCTCCATCTCCATTGTCCATCTCTCTCTTTCTGATCCTCAACTTTTCCATTACTGGAATATGAGGTGTTAAATCACCTCACTGTGTTTTCCAATGCCATGATTCTAGGTTAACACCATGTACAGCATCCACCTGTGATCAGCTGTCTGACATTCCTAGCCAGCCTCCCTTCATTCTTGTAATTATCAGTTATATTCTAAATCCAGCTTTAGCTTCCAGTCTACCTTCCATTTAATCACCCACCCCAAGTGCTGCTGAAGCTCAAATTTTGTGTTAACACTTATCATATTTTCAGGATTATATGTTTTGTCAAAAATTGAATGTCAGTTTCAATTATACCTTCCTCTGAATCAACCACCTTCAAATTGGCCTCTGCCAGAATGACTATCTCCAGTGCTTCTGGAACACAAACATAAGATCAAATTTCATCGCATGCTAATAATTGATTGTTAAGGTATGAGTAGTGTCTTGGTTTCCATTGAACCTTCATCTAAATCAACATGCTTCAGATACATCAGCTCCAGATTGACTGACTCCACATTTACCATCTCCAGATCCAACAGTACCCGATTTTCCACCTTCAGAATCACAACCTCCTAGTATATCCCCAATCTTTCTCAATCACAAACTCTAAGTTCATCCTGAAATCTGCAAAATCACAATCCCCAAGTATATCCCCCATAGACTGAATTATAGCTTCCATGATTCTTCCAACGTTCATACTATATTGGCCCCCAATGTGCTTCCCTAAGTTTACTCAATGATATCTTTCAAGTGTGTCTCTCAGTTCATACAAACTTGTCTGCTCTGTGTATTTATAAGTTTCCTTGATTATCATCTCCAAGTTAATTTCTAAGTTCAGATTAGTATGACCTTCCAAGTACATTTCTAAGTTTACTGGATAAACTATCTCCATAGTGTATTTCTAAGATTATATGATAACTGCCTCCACAGTGGATCACAAAGTGTACTGAGTCACATCCTCCTAGAGTACATTGAGGTTTAAATGATTATTGTCTCTAAGTCTATCTCCAAGTTGACTCAATTACATCCTCCAACTGCATATCAAAGTTTAATTACTTATGCTCTACATGTGTACCTTGATGTGAACTCAGTTACCATTGGCAAATACACCATTATTTGTCCTAAAGTACTGCCTGCAGCCAGTCTAGATACACTAGGTGTACATTGATAGCTATATGGATACACAGATACATAGATGAGTAAATACATGCATAATTCAAGCAACTGAATACAAAAGTTTAAAATTTGCTTAGTGACAGGTAGTAAGTACAATTTCCATATACACTAGTAGCATTTCCATAGAATATATTGTATTTCCCATATAGATCTACAGATATTTAACATTCTCTCCAGCCTGCTTTCTGCATTCCCAAATATTCCCAAGATTTTCACCTGTTTGTCATTATTCTTGTACTTGTAGAATTGGTGCTAGCACTCTCAGATGTACCTGAAGGTAATTTCATCACTCCATGCCTTACCAACATTACACCATTGTAGAATTGTCATTTGACCACTCCACCACACACTTCAAAACTTCTGTTGACAAAGATTTGTTGAACTGAGATAGGTATTGACAGAACTTGAAGGTAGTGGATACATAGGGAGATTTATCTAGGGCGAAACTATATCAATAAGTTTACTTATAATTCCAAGAATATAGTTAGAGTAGACTTGTAGATATACATTTCTCAAAAGCTGACTGGAAACAGCCCATCTGGAAAATGGCATATTAAGTAGTTAACTCATCATGGAAACATAGTGAAACCAAGAATAGTCCTAAGAAGCTGTACAGAATTTATTAGTCTATGCACTTGGGGTAAATTCAACATGGTAACACATACTGATAGACAGAGAAAATATAACTGTGTAATCTAGTAATGGGAATGTTATAGATGTTATAGAGAGGAATACCAGATGAAAATGAAGACAACATAACATAACCAGGGAAGTGAAAGGTATAAGATTCTGGATTAGAATGTATCGATACTTTTACGTACCTGAATCGGGTTGGTATATACACTATACCGCATGATATTCTGTATAATCCTGTTTCCCAAGATTATTGATACATCTTCATTTCACATTGCTCGCTGCATTGTCTCTGAGTCTAGTATTTTCTAACGATATGTTCTTGTACCATTATCCTCTATGTCGTTATTCTAGCATAGTATCTTTACTCTGAATATACAGATTGACCTACTCTGACCAAATCTGCTAGACCACTGTCAGTCTTTCTATATTTTCATGATTACAAGTTCACAAATGTATCCAAGCAGCCCTGAGTACTTATCCCCTTAAATCAACTATCTCCAATCCACTTTCATACAGTCCAAATAAAACGGTCTTCTCTCCTCACATTCTCAATAATATACTGTAATTCATCAATCCATTATCAGTTCCAGTATGCCTACCTTTAACTGGTCTTTCTCTAGATTGTGTTTAATTGTAATCTACAAGTAGATTTCGGAATTTACAAGATCTTCATTTCCAAGTGTATTTCCTGGTTTGTTCAATATCAATCTCCAAGTACATTCTGCACCTTTTTACATTATATGGTCAAGTTGACTCTACCTTGGCCTTCATATATATCATTATGTTCATGCAATCTGTATCTCAAATCATGGTTCTAACTTCATGCAATATGCAACTCAAATGATTCTGCTAAGTTCTTATGATTATCTTCTGCATGTTCTACATGCACTGTATCTAGGTATATTTCTAGTTTCACTTGGTAGCTCAATTTGTATTCAAATCTTCAGCTCCTACAGTGCCACTGCCATATTACCCATTCTGTGTAAACAATTCCTGTTTGTAATCTCATTGACTGCATGTTTATATATAGAAAGAGACTGAGAGTGAATACATACCATATTATATTGTAGGAAAGTTTATTCTAATGACAAAGCACAAAAACAAAAAAATTTGAAATCTAACAATCAATCGGTACGTAGTTAGAGAACTCTATCACTACTGAATGATATGACACCAAGCTAACGGTGTGCTGTGAAGTCATGGCAGATATTATAGTTTTCCCGAAATAAGACATTGCAATTTTCAACTCTTCAGATGATTGAGTGTAATTGTCGATATGGACAGTAAGTTGGTGAAGAATCTGCAAATGCCTATCCTATGGCCGGTAGGGGGCCCTTGAAAGGGCCCACTTTCGTGTATGCTGATCCTTGTCACTTATAACAAAACATCCACCCACCCGAATGCCCTGCTAGAATATTATGAATTTAAAGATAACTAATAGTAGCTTATATTTATGAATTCTTGTGGCAGTGTGACAACATCAGCCAAGTGAATGTTGGTATCTGGGAGCCTCTGGGAGAATTCGAGAGTTGTCGGACCAGAATCCCAGGTTGTTCAAATTCTACTGTTCACTGGACTAATGAAGAGGCCTGCTGGCACACCTGAGAGCGGGAGCACCAGCGATAAAGCTGGGAGTGCTAATGACATCCCTGGGAGTGCCAGCGAGCCCAGGCAACAAGGCTGGAAGAGAGGATGACATGTCAAGGATCACTGGCGACAAACTTAGGAGTACTGGAGAAAAGTCTGTAAGTGCCGGTGACAAGCCTGGGAGCACCTTGAATCACAGTAGAGCAGTCTGGGAAAAGCATCGTCTTCCTTGGGAATGCAGCTGTTGTGCCCAGAAGTCATAGCTACTGCATATAGTTCAACACTTTTCAAAACTCATGATTTCGGTTTGAATTCTCATCCATGTATCTATTGATCTATGTATCAATGTATTTATATATCTATATATCTACCCATCTACAGACGATATATCTGAACTGGAAGCAGGCAGTGCTTGAGAGAAATGTGACGTATGCCTCAAGATGACGATCGAGTAAACTCAGATATTCACTTGGAGGCTGTGATTGTGTAAGTTCGAAGATGTGCTTAGGAGGCCATGATCATGCTAACTTGGACGCTGTAACAAAGCGAGTTTAGAGATACACATGGGGGCCATGATCAAGAGAACTTAGAGATGCACTCTCAGGCCATAATCAAGCGACATCGGAGACACACTTGGAAGCCATGATTGTGTGAACATGGAGGCTGTTGCCGGGCGCGTTTAGAATACTCTCGAAGGCCACAATCGGGTCAAATTCGTGACACACTTTGAGGCGGTGATCAAACTAATTCGGGTCTGCACTTCAGGCCCATGATTCAGCATGATTGGAGGAGAACTTGAAGGTGGTCGATTGGCTGAGCGCCAGGTGCTATTTAGACTTCATTCATCAGTGATCAAACACAACCATCGGAATGTGAGGAGGTGACTTTACCTGTGAGCCCTTATGGAGGGTCGGCTTGTGGTAGTCAATGTTGTACAGAGGCACCCCAGAAGCTGACACTACATTGCAGGGTCAACTCAGAACTGTGAGAATATACTGAAGGCAGACAATCTTGGGTGGATGCTATACTCAGTGTATGCTGTACTCAGTGCTAACTCATGATCATGGCATGGAGAGACAGAGAGGAATGCCTTAACTTTGTGTTCTGTGATGATGGTAGAGTTGTGGACAGGAAAGAGAGATGGGGGATGAAAATGGAAACAACATGGAGGATACGAGTGGATGCAAGACATCAGGGGTATGACTTGCCCGTTTGGGTATAGAAAACGTTGTATCCATGGTCTTACTCACCAGATCAGAAGTCTCACTTGCAACATGGGGAATCGTAAATCAACCTACGTACGAAATGCTTGGATCTTGTAGTGTCTCACGATCACGTACTCTGTCTGCTCTCATCACAACCTTTCTCATACTTGTCTCTACCATCACCTATGAACACAATGTTAAGTCATCCCTCTCAATTTCTCCTTACCATAATCATGAGTCAACACCAAGCTCAGCAGTCACAGAGGCCTGCACACAAGGATTACTGCAAACACCAAGTACTGCATCATCCCAAAATCGCTGTCTCCCCATCCCAGCCACTCTCTCAGCTGTCATCTCTTGGCGGACCTTGTTGTACTGCACTCTCTACATTCCTACAGTTACAAGTTAACTAATGAATTGAGTCTCAGTTCCCATTGCGCCTTGCTCCCTATCCACCGCATCCAGATCGACCACCTATACTTACTCCCCAATCTTTGTCGATCTCAGCCTTCTAGTGCATCTCCAAACTCGCTCCATCAAGGCCACCATGCGCAACACTGAGTTCACTCCATCTCGGCCTCCAACTGCATCTCCTAAGTCGCTTGTTCTTGGCCTCCTGGTGGATCTCCAAACTCGCTCATTCAGGGCCTCCAAATCCATCTGAATCGATGCATGTCCACAGCCTCCAAGTACAACTTGAAGCTCATGCCATCATGGTTTGGTGAAAGAGCAGAGCACTCAAAGCATCCGAAGGGCGTTTGTGAGAATGAGCAGTTATGACCCAAAGAGCACAATAAGAGAGTGAGACGAGATGAATGGATACCCTGCGGTCAGGAACTACACAAATTGTGTGGATCTATGAACACTCGGCAAGTGTTCATGGGACCCAGAGGTGGGAAAGATGGAGTGTGTTTGTTGTATAACAAGATGATGTCTATCTACCCCGGGATCTGCCAAATATATACACCCTGTCGCTCAGTCCATCTCCATACACCCCCCCGCCCTAGTCGCTTACACTGTCTCCAACATCCATGTATCCCCTACACCCTCCGCCAGGTTCCTCCTTCCAAACTGAATGGCAGTGGTGGTGAGCTATGGATTTTCCTGCCACAATGGCCTCCAAGTGCATCTGTAAGGTCTCCCAATCAAAGTCTCCAGGTGCTCCTCTGATTGCGTTCGAGTACTCTCTGCGGCCAGATTGACCATCTGTACAAGGTCTCAGCTGCTCTGGAAAGCTTCCGCAGCCCTGGGGAGGTCTCAGCTGCTCCAGAATGTATATATCCTGTAAGTCAAATATCGTAGCATTCTGAATGCACCTCTAAAACTGCAGGTGCTTTCACAAGCAGCTGAGAATGCTCTTCCAGAGTCTGAGAGCACATTGCTCGGCTCCAGGTGTGCCTGGCAGGATCTTGGTATACTGAACAGCCCTGGTGAGATTGACCGGAGTGTCTCGAAGGTTTGTATGTGGCTTCCAGACTGATTTGCGTTTTCCTGATGAAGTTCAGTAGTGCTGAGTTCAATATAAATAGCAGTACTTTGGACATTGTGAAAGCACCATCCTCCAGTCCAGCGGCAGCCACCTTCCCACTTCCTGTTGTGTCATATCCACTGTGCTGAATCGGACTATTGTCCTGCACTAACTGACTCTCTAAGTCTAACTGACACATAGACAAGATTGAAAGTTCATGTGGCTCCAGTGCACCCAACCCTAAACCGACCCATGTGATAACTACACTTCAATCCATTATAACACAATCCTCCTTAGAAGAGTCATGACCCGCAGTACTTGACTCCGATGCGAACAATGATAGAGCTTTACATGATGCACATCTCAAACAACACCAAGCCTGGATGTCCTCCATCGGAATCAATTGTGTGTGGATCTTCTGCGACCCAATTATCCTCTCTCTCAATGCCTCTTTTCACCAATTTTCACATCCTTTGACAAATAACCCTCCAACCAGCCATGCCATGCCCACCAGATTTCATCGACCTCAACATTGTGCACTGTGTGATTGCCATTTGTTCAATATCTTGATGCCGTAGGTATTGAATTAGACAATCCATAATCCATGATCCTCAAGTGCCGATTGTGATTGCATGTTGTGTGCTCCTTTGACACAAAAGACATTTGTCACAATGACTTCACTTCTATGGCCTGGAGGCAACCGAAGCCCCAGCCATACATCTCCATGACCGATTGCAGTATCTGCTACTCTTTGAGCACAATACCAGATCTGCCACTCATCTCGTTTGTGATTCTCCGTATACTGTTCGACATTTCGCTGATCTCCACCAATGTGAAAGGTTGTGGCAATATCCGATTTCCAGTTCTCTTTCGATGGGACTTCTCTACAAAAAGTTGAAATCCAATTGTCCTCAGCGGATGTTGCTATTGTCGCTGCCATTGCCTCTGTAGGTGGTGGGCACTCAACCTGTGCAGTGCTTGGACAATACCATGCAATGTACTCCACCGTATGGCATCTGTAGCATTCCTGAGTATCCCTCCACTCAGAGCAATGATGATTTTTCTAATCCTCTGAATAACAATTATCACTCGTACAATCGCGATCACGAGTCATCTGAGACTTGCGGGACTGCTTCCGTCAATTGTTCTTCGTCTGCCACTATGAGAACACCGCTGCCACCTCCAAATCTTCTTGGTTTTGTAATTGAGCTTCCGGGACTTTTTTTCTCCCTAACAGCCTGTGGAGAGAGAGAGAAATGATTAACATAAGGTGCAGCTCTGCGGAGAGGATGGGTCAGAAAGGGGAATGTGCATATCCACAGAATCGAGTGGATCAGTGGGAGACATCGCTCACTTAGACTGAGTATAGACTATAGTCACTGCATACTTCCAAATTGGCAGGAAGGCTTTGAGATTGGCTTCTGCTGCACCTTAAAAGTGCCAGAGCACAATTTGGTTTGAGGAACACAGGTGAAAACTATCACAGACGACAGACCGACAGTAAAAAGAGACAAATTTCAAACTCATGACTCACCATATTGACAACCATGAAGATTGTTGCTGTGCGCAGTAACCCAGTTGGAGACTGAATGGATGAAGGTTGAGAAGGTGCCTGTATGTTGACAGCTACCAGGGCTAGTGTCCACTTCTCAGATGCATGGCTAGAGGGGTTTGGTGTCCCCAAACAGCAGACCAATGGCCACTGAGCCCGCCAAGAAGAGATCATCAATTACCCGCTGGTTGTCACACAGGAGGACATCCCCAACACCATGTCCAATTTGTTTCATGTGGTCAACATTCAGTAGGATGAACAAGTTGAAGACCCAATCTGAATGTGTGAGAACAGAGATGGGAAATGTGACGCAGTCACCCATGAACTTGTTCATTTACAGAAGCAACTGGACAACTAGATGCAGGCCCTAGTGGTAAAAGAGGGAAAGTGTGACAAAATGGCGCAAGGTGCCTGCAATGACATGAACCGCGATGCAGTGCCATTTCCGTTTGACGATGCAACCTAAATGGTGATGGTGAAGCTGTAGTGAGAGATCGCCTCCAACAATGGGCTCAGTAAGTCGATGCAAGCCGAACTGGGTGCAGCATTCCAGGAAGTTGAAGAAAACTAGAATGCATTGGCAACCACAAAAGTCAATAGAAATATGATCAGTGAACAGATGAAGTCGGCTAGGATGGAACTGAATGCTACAAATGAGGGCTTAATTCCAGTGAAGGTTAACTTGGCACCACTCAGTACTTACCAAACTAACTCCAGCAACCATATATTCAACATCTCCATGACTTGATTGCCGCCTTACCATGGTACAAGCTCCCCAGACGCCATCTCCTCCGTTACACTCACCCTGCCCTAACTTGCGACTTGTGCCCAGCAGCTAGGGTTGACAATTAAGTTTGTAATTTCATTGACAAATGGTTCGGCGGCCTCCAGACTGCTTCAGTTTCGCAAGAATGCTGCTGTTCGAGCCAACCACCGGTTCCTGGCCCAAGCAAGTGCCGGCGTACCATTGGAAGACTCCTAACCCTTAGGCAATGAGGGTTTTATCCCTCCCAATGCTGAGACCAGGTTGAATCTAGATTTGGAGTCCCAACCAATCACAGGTGGTGAGTGTATCTCCACTTTCATTGAATGCTTCCGAGTGCTTCAACACAAGCTAGAGCCCCATATGACAATCTCTGACGCACTCCTGTGTGACTCATACCAGTCCAAACCTGCGAGCAAGCCAGAATCATCCAAGGCTTTGAGTAAGGAATTGTGAAGTGCATCTGCCGATTCACTTGACAATGTAATGGAGCACGTCTCTCGAGTGGATGCCACCCTCAACTCCAACAAGCAACCAATGCAAGTAACTTTAAGTTGGATGTAAGGCAAACAGAGAGAAGATGGCGGCTGGGCAAGCAATGACCGGTGCTGTTAAGCTTGACGAGAAGTGGGGCATCCCACCAGCGCGTGCCATAACATGGAGAATGCCTTGGCCGCATGGAAAGAGATGACAGCTGCTACGAACAAAGGTGCAGAGAAGAAAGAGAATGTAAAGAAGGAGAGGTGCAGAGGGTCCCAGGGTGATCGGAAGGCAGGGAGTGACAGAGGCGGAGGTGGAGTCGATCAACAGAGCCTCTATGTCTCCCTGAACTCACCAGGAGAATAAGACAATGCCAAAGTGCCTAAGGTGCACAAATTATTCAACAGTGCATGCAATGATATTAATAATTCGGATGTTTTGAACTTGGGAAATGGCAACAGAAGATCTCAGCTGCAAATTGATTCTCTACAAATAAACCTTTTACTGTACCCACAATGGATACGATGACTAGTTATCGTTATCTCCTAGTGTGTGATAAGGTTACCATAGATTGTCTCTGTTGAGACAGAAACGATTGGTAGGAAAAGAACAATGACAGATATGGTAACTTAGTGGCCAAAGCACCCAAAGATGGTGGGGCATCCGGGAATTTTGTATAAAGAGAGACTGTGGAATGATGAAATAGAATGGTGTGGTGTTGGAAGCGAGAGACAGCGGCTGGATGATTGTGGAGAAGGTGAATGACATGGTAGAAGATGGCATTGAGAGATGGCATCAGATGAGGCTCAGACTCAAACTGGGGGACAATGGCTACACATTGATGGGGTGGTTCATAGTGTATCACATGAAAGGCAGTGACATCATCCATGGGAAATGCTCAGCCTATGATAAAAATGGGATCTATCATATCGATTACTGAACAAGCGAAATGTGGATGACTCCAGGCGACCTCTCATTGGATGACAGAGAAATGGCAGCAGGAAGCCATGAGCTTTATGGCCTTTCGCCAGACAGCAAACCAGATGATGACACCATCACAGGAGTACCCTGGGTGATGGGCATCTATTGTATTGGCAAGAAACACCTCCATCAGATGGATCATCGACTTCTGGCCAGGCCATTCATGGTTCAAATGTGGTACAATAGCCAGAGTCAGTACTGCTACCAGACTAATTCCAATACATCATACGCATCATTGTGAATTGTGGTGGATTTGCACAACCGACCTATGACACAACATGGAGTAAACCGCAATTTGACATTGACATATTACCAGCAGATGACCAGAAAGCCCCACACCAAGCTCAATACTGCTTGTCTCCAAATGAAGATGTGGAGTGACAACAACCATTGGAGAAGGCTTAATGCAATGGCTGCATCGGGCTGAGCAGCAGCCATTATGACTCGCCTGTCTTATTCAGCCCTAGGCAAGATGGCGTAATCGGAATGTGCCTCAATTATTGAACAGTTTACCTCATCACCAGGAAGGATCAATACTTATTACCTCACATCAAAGAGCTTGTCCAACCGCAAGGGGTTTCAAACCACTTCTCAATGATAGATTTAGCCTTGGGTTATTGCCCAATTTTAATCTATGCGGGTGATGGTCAAAATACTGCTTTCTCAATCAACGATGGATTGTATGAGTGGTTGGTACTTCCGTTTGCCCTGGCCAATGCACCTTGTCATTTCATGCGACTTATAAACTGCCTTGTGGCATGCAATCCTGGTCTATGTTTGTTTGTTGCCATGTATCTTGATGATGTATCAATCCAGCATTGGACCAGAGAGAAACATCCAAATTAGGTGCAGATTGTGCTCAACCTTTTGCAGAAAGCTGGCTTCAAACTGAAAAGATCAAAATGCTAATGTTTTGGTGATGAGATTGAACTTTGCAATTTTCAGATCAACCAAGAAGGGGTTCATACATTGAGTTCAAACACTCAGGCAGTAACCGAAGAGCCTTAGCCATGAAACACATAAGAAGTTCGTGGTTTTCTCGGTCTTGCAGGCCATATCTGCATATTCATATGGCACTATGCACATATTGCCATCCCATGATATCAGATGTGCAAAATGAATAAGAAGGTTAAAGAGAGCAGCCACTGCAGTGAGCCACTGTTCAAGAACATTGGTACCGTGCAATTTGTTTCGAATCGAGAGGCAGCGGAGATCTTCAAAATGTTCCACGATGCCATTCGCAAGGCTCCCATACTGGCACTACCCGAGGATGGGGGCGAATATGTGCTGCATTCTGATGCCAGCAAATATGCAGTCGGAGCAGTACTATCACAGAAGCGACAAGATGGAGAGACGAGAGGCATTGGCTATTGGAGCAGGAAGTTCGAGAGTGTGGTGATGATATACCCTACATATGACAGAGAACTGCTAGCGACTCATGACGCAGTTGTGCATGCGCACTACTACCTCCATCTGGCCAGAAAGTTTGTGGTCCATACGGACCATGCCTCTTTAACACTCATACTGATACAACCTTGACTCACAACAAGTTAAATGGTGCATCCCACACCAGTACAAATTATACATCTGACATTCGGTAAATCTCATGCGTGAATCACCAGTGGACACATGCACTGACAAGACATTTTGACCTTAGGCAGGAACACTGCCAAGTCTCCCACTGTCCACTCACGCAATTGGTAGTTCAGGACTCAATCATGTGGGTTTGCGAAGTTGCTGGTAAAATGAAGGACAACAGCCGGAGTAATGATGTGGTACAAATCCTAGTGTCCTGGGAAAGCCTGAAAACTAGCAGAAAGTGTCCGCTCCAGCAACTGCAAGAAAACCATGGGCTCGCAGTGACGGTTATGCCCCAGACAACAATCCGCATTACCTAGACCTCCAGAAACAGAACCCTGAATGACTCCAAGTTGAGCCGCATCAGCTCTACATTCTGATATGCCTGAGAAGCAAAATCCTTCAACAAGTGTGTGACACTGCTGTGGGAGGCCATTTCGGAGCAGTAAAAACATATATGGCAGTTAAACAGCACTTCTTCTGTCCAGGGATGTGGAAAGGAGTGCACAACTACACAAAAGGCTAAGATACGTGCACGTGAGATAATTGACAGGCTGGGAATCCTTTGGGTTTGCCAAAACCACTGCCAGATGCATGAGGCTGCTGGGAGCGCATGGGGGTAGATATTATTCCTCACTTGCCAACATCCTCAAGAGGAAACGATTACATTGTGACATTTGTGGACCACTTCTCCACACAAGACCATTCGATGCCCTACACTAAAATGATGAATGCTGTATTATTCGCACACTGATTCTTAGAGGCCATCCTATGCCTTGACAGTGTCCCCTGAAAGTGTGTAAGTGACAGAGACTAGTGCTTAATGTTGACTTTCTGGGTGGAAGTGAGTATGATGTTACATACCTGGCTGCTGATATCAACAGCATTTCACTCAGAAAATAACAGGCTGTCAGAGATCTTGAATAAGCAAGCCACACAGTATCTACAGGGGTTCACAACGCATCATCAAGACCAGTGGGACTCGATGTGTGCACTTTCAGAATATTGATACAACACGTCTACTCATTCATCCACCCATCAAAACCCGTTGCAAATGGTCCTAAGATACACACCATCGATTCCAGTCGACATAGTACTCGGCCAGCAGCAGCATGATGAAACATGGTGCTTGGAAGGTGCAGTGTTCGTTGAACGAGTTTCAGCCTTGTTACTAGATGCTCAGTACTGCCTCTGCAAAGCACAGGACAGCCAGACATTGATTGCAAACAGGAGCTAAAGGCCATGTCTGGAAAAGCTTCCGGACTACCGAAACCGGGATTTACTATGGTGGTTACCACTGACATACTGTAGCTAACCCCCGATTATCGTGCCATACTGTATATTTGTTCCATTATGGGAGTGTTATGGAAGTTTTATCGGTGTGTTACCATATATCACCATGTGTGATAACCATTTACAGAATGTAGCATATTTCTCATACTGGATACCCTTTCATTACCTCCTTTTTGTAAATTGCTACAATCACCACCATCACCACCACCATCACCACCATCACCGCCAACACCATCACTGCTATCTCCATCACCACCATCACCATCACCACAATCACTATCACCACTATCACCATCACCACCATCTCAATCACCTCTAGCACCATCACCACCATCGCCATCACCACCACCATTACCAATACCACCACTGGGCATTATACTCCTAGATCATTTCTCCATGAGCTGTAAGTAGTACCCTCCCTGCCAACTATCAATGAAGCCAGATACGCACTACAGGCGAAGCCAGATTGACTGCCAGATGCGAAGCCAGATACACCACATCATTTGAAGCCAGATCTACTGTTACATGCGAAGTAAATCAACTCTTACCAACTTTGTTCCAGCAAATGCAGATCCACCATTTCCAGCAAAGCCAAATTTTCCCATACTAGTGAGCCCAGATCGACTGCTAGCAGCGAAGCCAGTTTCACTGTATCGGCAGACTCGGAGCCTCCGCTACCAATGATGCCTGGTTCTCCATTACTAGCAAAGCCAAATCGAGTGCTTCCAATGATGCCAGTTTCAGCCCTACCAGCGGAGCCAGATTCTCTGCTATCACCTTGCTCCGAGCACTGCCATATTGTCAGAGAGGTGCAAGTGAGCATGTCAGAGCAGTGAGACCAAGCATGTCACAGGTTTAAAAGTGGGTAGGTCAGAGTTGCAAGAGCAAGCATATCAGTTGTGAATGTGAGCATGTCAGAGATGTGGAAGCAAAGCCAGATCCAAAGCATGTTAGATTTTTGCAAAACCAGATTCTCGGCTACTGGTGAAGCCAAATCCGCAGCTACCAATGCAGCCAGTTTCACTGCTACCAGCAATGTCAGTTTCACCCCAATCAGCAAAGTCAGATCCACCTCAACTAGCTAGCTCCCAGCGATGCGAGTTTCAATGTACCAGAGAAGCTAGAGCCATTGCTACCAGCAAAGCCAGTTTCACCCCTACCAGTGAAGCTGAATCCACCACTACCAGAGAAGACAGGTTCACCCCTTCCAGCAAAACCAGTTTCTCCCCTACCAGCAAAGACGCATCCACTGCTACCAGCGAAGCCAGTTTCACCCATACCAGCGAAGCCACATCCAGCACTACCAGTGAAGCCAGATCCACCCCGACCAGCAAAGCCAATTTCACCACTACCAGTAAAGCTGGGTCCACCCCTACGAGCGAAGCCAGGGTTACCCCTACCAGTGAAGCTGGATCCTCCACTACCAGCTTGCTCCCTGCGAAACCAGTTTCACCCTACCAGCACAGCTGGAGTCACTGCTACCAGCAAAGCCAGTTTCACCCCTACCAGTGAAGCCTGATCCACCGCTACCAGCAGAGACAGCTTCACCCCTACCAGCAAAACCAGTCTCTCCCCTACCCATGATGCCAGATCCACTGCTACCAGTGAAACCAGTTTCATCCCTACCAGGTAAGCCAGATCCATCTCTACCAGCTTGCTCCCACCAACGCTAGATTGTCAGAGAGGTGAGTGTGAGTATGTTAGAGTTGTGAGGCCAAGTCTGTCAGATCTTTAGATGTGAGTATGTCAGAGTTGAGAGAGCAAGCATAGCAGTTGTGAAAGTGAGCATGTTAGAGTTGTAAGTGTGAGCATGTGAGAGTTGTGGAAGCAAGCTTGTCAGAGTCATGAGAGTCAGTGTGTGCACTTGTCAGAGTTGTCCATGCGAGCATGTCAGAGTAGCAAATCAATGAGTAATTGTGATCAATATGTAGTATAATGCGTGTATTGCAGTATATAATACATGCACTACAGCTCAATTACAGTGGCAATTCAGCTGTACTATCATTGAATTACAAGTGCATTATCAGGAGTTACGGGAAATAACTTGAGGGTATTTTGAATCATTTGGTGTTATCGGTATCACGGGAGGTTACTGGAGGCCATATGGCTTATGGTTGATTACTCTTAAGAGAGGACCTTTTGCCAGACACATGCACCCAGGAGGTGGGAGACATCATGATGTGGAGTACTATAGACTTGCCTATGACATATGCGAACCAAGACTGTTCCCGGCGGAAGCTGCTACACCAGCGGGCCGGACCCTACAAGATCATTAATTTCAGTGGTCCAAATGCTGTCGAATTGGAATTACTAGCAGATATAACAATCTATGATACAGTCAACATCAGTAGACTCAAGAAGTACATCGCAGATTAAGTGTGAGAAATGCCTCTTCTTCCTTCCATTCAGGCTGTGAGAGATAACAATGGTATGATTCCACACTTGTACATTGTAGAAGTGATTACTGCACATATGAGGGCACCTGTCATCAAAATCAGCTACGAATATCAATTCAGAATGGAAGCCTACAACAAAAATGTGATGACCTTGGATCCAGCTGCCAATCTCTCATGAGCCCAGCGAATGGTTGATGACTAAAAAAAACAATATTGGTTGTGAGAAAAGAAGGTGAAACAGAATAGAAAGGTCAAAGGCTGCAGAGTCGATGGCTATTTGTAAATTGGTTACACTTTGTCATGGAGTCAGTGACAAGTAGGATTATTCTGTTGTTTTTAAGAAGTATTTTGAACTGTTTGAGAGGAACGTAATGTGGAGAGAGAGAGGAAAGATTAACATAAGATGTGGCTCTAGTGAGTGCACGGGCCAGAGAGGGGAACAGGAGTATCCACATGATTGAGTCGATCCGTGGGAGAATAAGTATTGCTCAATTGGACAGAGAATAGTCAATCATCACATCGTACTACTACACAACCTCCTCCAATTCGTCGGCCAGGTTGTCAATCTTGTTGCATGTCAACTAGGTGAAGTACCTCCAATCATTGTCCATCTCTACACCCTTCATCAGGTAATAGGTGTGCTTGCTCTTCAGCATCTTACCACTACCAGTACTTGAGCTATTGGCACGAGTGCAAAGATTGAAGTCACGCAAATTGCTCTGAATCTTCGATGAGTACTCCTGTACATTCTCACAATCACTCAACCTCACAGCTGATATCGTATCTTGCCAATCCCACACATTCATCATCATCTTCGATTTGGAGTCCTCCTTCAGCATATCCCACAGCACCTGTGCATCTTTCTGAACACCATACAGCTTAGGCTGCAAAAACCACTCCGTCACAAGGAGCACAGTCGACGGCACAATTCTATGCTGCTCCTTCCTTTCCGCATACTCTGTTCGGTTCTTTGGGTCTGGTGCTTCCTCTTTATCATTGAGAATGCTGAGAATCTGTTTCTGCTCCAAGAGTATTTAGATTTCCAATCTCCAGCTCTTGTAGTCCATACAATCACAATTCTTCATTCAGATCACCATCAATTCGGCCATCTTGTCATCTGCACACATATCCAGTCCGTTAGTACACCTCTGACAATGTGTTGGAGATGTCGCAATTCAAGTTCAGTTTCTTACATCAGGGAAGTGCCTGGGCTCATATCATCTTGTGTCATGTCCATTGTGCTGAATCTGTTTAATGCGCTAAACTGACTGGCTGTCTCTGTCAGATTGACATGTACAAAAGAGCTAAAGTGCATGCGGCTCTGCCTGGCTCAACTCCAAACCAACCTACCTGATGACTGCACTCAAATCCATCCCCACACTTCCCATCTACCTCACCACAACAACCATGAGCAGAGACGCTCTCAGACCTTGGAATCTTAATGCCAACCAACTACCCCCACCACTTATACTGTCCTCTCAACCATCCTGAGCAAAAAATGTAAAAAAGAAACTGCCAAACGTCACATCATGAATGATCACACTGGTCCAGAGCACACCTCCTCCCAACCACCACCAGCACCTACACAGATACAGCACCAACGTGACATTTTACTTGATATATCTTTACCCACTACTGAGGTTTCATTTGCAATGTGCAATCTTGATGATAGTGATAGCTCTTCAGATGAAGAATATATTAAGCCAGCAAGGTGGATCGCTGCTGATCACTCGGCCATGAGGCATAAGACATTGTTGAGAAAGTACTGATTGCTAGAAGCGTGTATTCTCAAGTGCAGGTATATTCATGTGCTTATATATACAATTTACTGTCGCGGCATTGCTGCCCTCAGGATTCAAACCAGCAACACTCTGGTTGCTGCCAATTGTCACACTTGGTTACTTTGGTGAGTTTTTGAAGTCATATGTGGTTAGTTACATGATATTAATGATAGCCAAAAATGTGGCCAATCAGGTGAGGAGTATTCTAGTAACATACAGCCCAGATAATCATCATCATCATTTATATAGTGTAGAATCTGTGGAATTGACTTAGAGGTAGTATAAGTATAAGATGTGATCAGAGCCCAAACTACTGCACCATCTTGACAGGTGAAAGTAAGTGCAAAATTTGCTATGATATACCAACTTCAGGACAAATTGACAGATTGCATAACACACTAGAACGGCTTATGTAGGCAGTAAAAGCTCTCGATAGACTACATTTTTGGTTGCTCCAATCTGATTATTCCTCCCATCAGTGTCTTACATTCATTTCTGTGTCTGACTAGTGATATGCTGCAATGCATTTGACCATGCAACAACACATTTGTTCGGAGGTCAAGGTCAACTTTGTCTAATGTTAGTCCTTTGCAGCTATTGAATCTAGTGGTGTATGCTACTCTTGAGGGAAATTGATGACGTTGAATTGTCCATGGGGAGTGTCTACTCTGAAAATTGAATGTTACATGAGGAATGCAGAAAGTTTGTTGTAGCAAGGAGGTGTTAATCAGATGAATTATGGTGACCCTTCATGCAATCATTCAACTAATACTTGACGATTCTTGACCAGCCCCTTGTTGATGTCAAGATTCCTCCTGATGGTCAAGATGCAGCCATATTCTAGATGCAGCTGGTGGGCTGGTATACTGCTTTCTCGTTGTAGGGAAAGGAAGTAGACAGTGGTGGCAGGAAGGTCTCCAGGTTCAGGCATCTCGTTTTCCTCGATGGTATCAAAACTATAGTATGTGACTGTAGGTCGTTGATATGTTAGTGCAGAGATATGGGCATCATGTAAACCATTTACATTAGGCAGGTGCTCGGGCATGAATTCATTCAACATATTGACCTAGAAGTTGATGGGACTTAAGAAAGAATTTCTTATCGACTCCTCTGGAGCAGCTATTGTTTCCAGTGGGTAGAGGAAATGAATGGAGTCTTCTATGTCATCGACATCAAATATCATATCCAAAGAAAATTCTGTTTCATCCATGGTCACAGATCATGGACCTATATCATCAGCCAATCAGTCATACTCGGGGTCATATGCATTGTGTATTGGCTGGTCCAAATACAGGATAGAGAAAGACAGCCACAATGGAGATGATACCAGTGAATAATCAATAATCTCAGTTTTGCCAGCAAAACGTACAATGCGGGCTGTTGACTAAAGTCACTGATCCCAAGAAATATGTTATCACCAACTGGCTCATCTTTCCCACTAATAGCTTGTAAAAGTTCATTCACACATTCCAAAGCAGATCTGCGAGCAATTGGCATTTCTTCCCACATATCATCCGCAGTGGAAACAAATAAAGCTTGTTGGTAATTGAGCACAATGTGGGAGTGGAGGTTGAAGTTGAACTTTACATTGTATTAGAAGACATTAGGGCAACAAGTAAGGACAGATCTCCGAAACAGGTATTCCGAATGCGGAGTGAGCTGTTCATCCTCTTTGATACATCATCACACTGAGAGCTGATGTTCCTGCGAAGATTGGTCCACCATTTTCAGATTGTAGTCTTGCATGAAGCACAGAAGCCACAAATGATTTCCCTCGGCCGGCTTTGCCCTCCAAATAGAACTCACTCTCTAGCAGTGAAGCGGATGGTATTGCAGTATACAGAACATTGAAACAAGAAGTTGTAAAAGAAGAAGTTGTAAGAGAAGGTGAAGGAGAAGATGTAGAAGGAGAAGAAGATAAGCTGTCAAATGTGTTCATATTATGAGGCCACCAACAAAACAAGATGTTAGTGAGACTCGGAACTCACATCTTGGGTTTATGGAGACTCATTGTAATTTGAAATCAAAATGTATGATTTCCAAGACAAGTAGAAATTAAGTGAGAAGTATTACCAATCAATCACAGTTGAGACAATGGTTTCAGAGTGACGTCAGGATATTCTGATGGAGCTGATGGAGGAGTCTGGAAGCCAGATATTAGTATTATGTGACACACATTCAATCATCGCGGCATGACAATCAAGTAAAAAGTGTTACCAATCAGTTGTGGTGAGGATAATAGTCTCAGAATGAAGTTTGGATATCCACATGGAGCTCATGGTGTAGTCTGCAAGCAAGATATCAGTACGAAATGACATACAGTCAATCATCTCAGTTTGACATTCAGGTAAAAAGTGTTACCAATCAGTCTCAGTGGGGAGAAAATAGTCTCAGAACAACGTCAGGATATCCGGATGGAGCTCATGGAGTGGTCCGCATTCAAGATGTCAGTATGAAATGACATACAGTCAATCATCTCAGAATGACAGTCAAGTAAACAGTATTACGAATCACTCTCAGTTGAGCGAAGATAGTCTCAGAACAATGTCAGAATATGCAGATGGAGCTCGTTGTGGGGTCTGCATGCATGATATATTACAAAATGACATACAGTCAATTGTCTCAGGATGATGTCTTAGACCTGGATTTAGAATGGAGTTGAATGGCATCTCAGGATAGTTCAGAATAGTGTTGAGAGTATGCAGTGGGGCAAACAAACTTGACTTAAATAGACATAGCGCAATGCAATACACAAGCAAATATGGAGTAGTGGCTCAACAATGGCTATGCAATGCCACTAGATTCTCATGCCACCACATGTTAATCTATTTCTACCAATCAGAATCGAAAAAGACACATGGCATTAGCATATAAGAAGCATCTTATTCAGAGTATGTCTCGGATATCTTGTATGCGTGAATGCGCATTCAGCTGGCATCTCCGGCAGGGTCTGCAATGACTATTATCTTCGCAAATGACTATCATCATCGGGAAACTATATATCTGTCCAACTGCAGCTATACCCCAAGGAAGTGGACCACATATTCCACACTCCCCCCTCTTGATACACTCTGTGGAGCAAGAATACAAACTTACATACAAACAAACAACTTGTAATTGCCATAGTAGCCTTCTTGAAACCCTGCGTGGCAAGTGTGCTCAGAAAGAGTACTACTATAGCCTGAGGATGGCTATCCATACACACAAAGCAATCCATATTCCTATGAGACAAGTTAAACAACCTTAAATCCAACCTGAAAGCGAGCTCATATTACCATAAACCAATTGCTTTTGAGAGGTTGGTATGCATATCTTTAGTAAGTGCTTTCATCTGTGCATCTGCCACATTTTGGTCAATTTGTATATAGGAGTTGTTGACTATTCATCATCTAAGCCTATCTCGAGTGTTGTGAATGCAAATGTCTATGTGTTTAGTTTAAGCTTTGACAATTCCTATGGTGATATCTGGGAGAGCACCCTGATTATTGCAGTTGACCGGCAGCAGTGGTAAGTCTTCGCTCTCAATGTCTTTCTGTAATTGACGTAACTATGTCACTTTTGTAGAGGCGTCTGAGCAGGAGATGAAGTTGGCCTCCAGAGTTGACATGGTGATGATATGTTGCTTTTGAGCCTGCCTTGATAGAGCTCCACTGCTGGCAAGGAACACATGGCCTCTATGAGACTTATACTCCACACTGTCATCGGCCCAATCGGAATCTGAGTACCCGACAAGACTGTTCTGGATGTCAATGTGGATGCCAATGCCATTGCCAAAGCTGATGCCTGTGATGATGCAATTGCCATTGGAGTGTAGTCGAATATTGGCTGTAGATTTGACATACTGACGGACACTCTCATCAGCAGTCATATAGCAGTTGAATTGCCACGACCTATACTGAGAAAGGGCAGCAACCGCAAAAAACTTATCTGGCTGTGTTGCAAATGCTGCATACATTCGTGATTCCATGACAAGTTGGTAGTCTGTGATATATTCGAATTGCTTCTCCCTCTGATCCTTGCCCAAGTGCAATTACACATTGGGATTCATGGGCATCGAAAAACTGTGAGTGTGCTCCATGCCAAATTGTCTTAAAATTGTGGTGATATGAGCTTGCTGTCTGAGACTGACCCCATACCATTGCAGGTGATCTCGATGCGGAGGAATTGGTGTTTCAGGCTAAAGTTCTTCATCGTGTATATCTCTGAGATTGCCACTTTGACATTGATCATAACTGTGGCAGCAGCCACCGGATATGATGTAGAGATATCAACCATGTACAGAGGAATGACAATGCTATCAGTGCGAAGATAGAGGTTAGAATCGGCAGGGGATGGACTGAATACAACAAAGAATGGATAGGAATTGATCCCATTGTACGATAACCGCAGAGTACGTTTAAGACATTCATCATGTTTCCTGAGTGCGATGACAATCATTGTTGTGTTGGGCTTTCTGGTCATCCTCCTGGTGGAGTCATATAGATATTGTCATCATCAATTTCGATATTTTGGAAGGTGGTAACTACATCTATCTGGTTCATATCCCACCAGGATCCATAATTACTGATGTGAGAGATGAGGTACAGAAGGATAGTTAGCTTCCCAATGGGTGCATCAGTCTTACCGAAATCTGTCAATTCACATTCTTTTTTGACTAGCTGCACTTTGTATCGTGGGGAGCTGTCAGGATTGTGTTTAGTCTTCTAAACCCACGTCGAGTGAATCAGGTTAACTTGCAGTAGGCTTGCTTCCCGAGAGTTGATGGAGAAGATGTTATTGATCAAGGTTGATGTGGTTTCTACCTCCATCGCTCATGTCGAGAGATCTCATTGAGGGCTATCCATTTCGCCCACGTAGGTGAATGGAACTGCAGTGCACGGCAATTGAACCTTAGTGGAGGCTTTACCTTGACATCTTGTGACACGACTCACCAATGGTGGAGCTCTAGCTACTGTCGGTACTTCACTAGATATGTTAATTCGTGTTGCCGAACTGTGGGGTGTCTGATCCTCTCAGTGGAGGTGCCAGCTGTGAGCGATGTCTGTATTTGCCGCTGAATGCTGGGGAGGCTGATTTGTTCAGCTGCAGCGGCTCCTGTGGGTATTTGCTGCTTCATCGTTGGTAGCATCAGTTATGTGAGATGTGGATTTCCTACCTAACTGTGTAGGATGACTGTCATGTCCTCGGAGAGGCTCATCTCTGGCATCCAGTTCCACAATATATTCATTGTCACCAGATAGTCGAAACATATCGATATAGATCTTAATGTTTTCATACTGGCATGACATGTGTTCATCTCCATTGTCATCAAAGTTAACTTCTGATTGGGCTTTCACCTGCTGGAATGCGGGATCCCATATCCTCCACAACTTCTTTGAATCATTATTGTAGTCTACAATCACGCTGGGCATTGATTTCATGCTGGATTTGCCTTCACGTTGAACTTCTGGTATGAGTCTGCTAGCATACCATCCACATTGGTGTAGATTGTGGAGGGAAGCTTGTTACAAAAGCATGTTGCAATGGGCAACATGCATAGGTTGTGTAATACGGAGCAGTATTCCACCCGGCGTTTTGTACAGTACTTCATAGCAATTACGGTCATGTCTTGTCCAGCCTGCATTCCGTGATCTCTAATTGAGACAGACTGCGATATTAACCGCCACTCCCCCTAACAGCACTGGAGACTGGGAGACAATGTTCAATACCTGGGTCTGTTCGATGATTATACGGATCATGCTTTCAGCAACACCGTTCTGATAGAGAGTGGATGGAGGGCATGCCACATATATTGTATAATGGACGATGACGACTTATCGGAAGGTCTGATTGCTGTATTCTCAGTGTCCAGTGTTGCACTGCAATTGGTTGATCTGGTATTACCTTGAGTCTACTCGGATATGAAATGACTCCGAGGGGGAGGTACTTCTCTTTGGTGGCTATTTGGGGAGAAGCCCTAAGGATGGGTATCTCATATCCTTGTCGATTCCTTGGTTATTGTATGGAATGTCACCAATTGTTGGTATAGAGAATGGACTGCACACATAGGAATGTACAAGTTCAAAGGGTTTTGTTGTGCACTTGACTGGCTCTCTAATGAACCTGTACTTGTGCTTGGCCTTGATGCAGATTACTCACATAGAGTTATAGTGTGTATATGTGCCAATTATAGTGTTCCTGATGGTAGGATTCATAGAAGCTTGTCGTCAGTGCCATAGTCATGATTCTGAGTGACATTGTGTAAACCGCAGTAGGTGCTTTTGAGGGCTCAATTGTAGGCTCAATTGTAGACTCCAGTCCGCGTTCTCATGGAAGTCAGCTGTGTCTGTATCACCTTTTCCCTAACTCGTTTGTTACTGATCGTGGTGCAGTTTTGCACTTGATGATATATATGCTCTTGATCAGTTTCTGGGCGAGGTTGAACGAAATTGGCGATGTGATGGAGAAATTTCCATTCTGAAATATAGTCAGTCATATGCCTGCCCAAATCCAATAGGGTGATCAATGGAAGGGAATGTCAAGAAGTAGGAGTATGGAGATCTTCAACTTGGTAGCCCTGTATATCAATGAAGCCATAATGTGTGGCAGGGATTGAATTGTTGCCTCCAAGCTTGATTACTATAGGAAGTGAGAGCTTTTTCAACAATAAGAAGCTGCTGCGGTCATTGCACAAGTGGTGTGACGCTCCAGAATCAGCGACCAACATTGTACAAGCGGTATGCGGTGGATATTAAGCATTGGGAGGTATCGTTTAAGATGTTTGACATCCTTAGCTCGGCACGCACAGAACTGGTGGAGAATCTCCCGCTTACCGATATTGGATCTGGCAATATCCAGACTGGAATCCAGTGAGTTCCACATCTTGTAAGAATATCTTACACCTATGATGATGTGCCATATTATGAGCGAACTGGAAAGTGAGATTATACATGCAGCCTTGGTTTCCTTGGCCTTCGAACCATCATAGTTGTGATGGTAGTCGACATCAAGAGACAGTGGTTCAAGATTACCTCTGGTGACAATTGCATATACTCTCATAGCTGACAGGATAAGTATCATGTCATCTTTCAATTTATCAGAGTTGGTGTGGGAGAGCTTAGAAATGTTGCCCGACCAGGCCTCAGTTGATGTAGGTTTGGAGGACGATATTGACGAACACATCGTGAAATTATCTAGATGGTGTTGAGTGTCAGTGCTTTTTCCGTGGCTGTTGCTACAGTGACCATGTGTTGGGTTCTTGAGGTTCTATTGGAGATGGTGAACGAGATTGTACAAAAGATCGAGAGATTTTTAGATAGTAACCATATTCATGCTCATACCCTGTTCAAAATCTGCTGCTAGCTAGAAGGATTTATTTTCAAGTATAGGTACATTCGTAATCTTATATATACAGTATTTAGAGTCTTTCTTGTAAATCTCATTCACCTGCATGTGCATTCAGCTGGCATCTCCAGCTGAGTCTAGAATGACCATCATCTTAGGGAAAGACCATTATTTCACAGAGATTATGTATCAGCCAACTGAATCCATATGCCGGGTAGGAGGGCCATATATTCAACATACGATGTTATGATATGGAAGTTGGGGAGTGCAGTGTATGTGTATCGTGTGTTATCAACAGGTACTGATAACGTCCCAGCGGTCCGGGTTCCGACCACTAAAACAGTTCGGTTCAATTCCAGACTCGTCCCAAAACCCAACCTGCGGCCTCGAGGCGGGCCAAACCTGTACCCGTACCCATCAACCCGTGGGTTTTGCTGGGTTTTGCTAGACCTGTCAGGTCCCATCTCTGGTTTTGCTTTTCGGGTTGTTCTATATATGGTCCCGTTCAGAGATCCTACTGTTAATCGCAAAATATTGACTTTGATACATCATTGTCTGTTTTGGATGAACTGGCCCTCTTGGAATTTAACAAAAGGAGAGGCACGCTCGCTGGACCATTCTGAAAATGAGCATCAACAGAGCGTCAATGATCTTAGGTCTTGTTAGTCAAGTAATTACAATGTGATTTGGTCATTGCTATACATGATGAACGTGTTGGCCACCTTTATAGGCAAAAGAGAAAGGGACACCCTCCCTGCCCCATTTTGAAAATGAGTGTCAATGGAGCATGAAGAATTTTTGGCTTTCATCATGCGTAATCAATGGGTGATGTGGCCGTTATTGTCTATATATGATGTTTTGACCAAGTTTGTAGGCTACAATGCGCATGAACTCTTAGTTGCGGCATTGTAAATGAAATAAGTCGTTATTGTTCTGGAGGCTGTCGCGGGAATACCTCGTGCTTATCGGCCTATAAAGGCTGCCAACTGCTGGTTGATGGATGTCTGTGGTCAAGCGCTACAAAGATTACCCAAGATGCGAGACCCAAATACATTCACACTGCATTGACACTAAATTTCAAGACGGGGCGGAGAGCATCTCGCTTCCTTTTTGCCTTCAAAGGTGACAATACCGCATTGATGAATGTCCACACCCAATTGCCACTCCAATTACCTGTGATGCAAGACAAAAATTGTTTATGCTTCATTGATGCTCATAATCAAGATCGGGTGGGGAGCGTGGCACATCCTCTTTGGCCCATACAGGCGGCTAATACCTCATTTATGAATGTCCCAACGAATCGCCACTTGGATTGCACAAAAGCCAAGACGAAAAATCGTTGATGCTCATTTTGCCAGGGGTGTATCCCCAATATGCAATCATTTCATTTCACATAGTATATCATCGATGGTGTTTTGGCAGCCTTTCTATCGTCTTCATGCATGTTCTCCTTCATCGCTACATTGTTCTTTAATAATACATATAAATATATCATTTATAATATACTTTACAGTGTCCGATAATTGTGGATAATAATACACTCACACATCCCATTCCTTTCTATCCATGCTCGTCTTCAATTCCAGGTTCGCTCAATAGGCTTCTGTCATCTGCAAAATGGATGTCAGCTGCATCACCACACAGCAGATAGTGTACTAACCAGTGGATGATCCTTCATCAGTCAGCAAATCAGGAAAAAAATCTTTATCGTGCTTGCGATCCTTGCCATATGCATCAAGATTGAAAAATTGAGCACTGGGAAGAGGAGTATATATATATACATATCTGGGTGGCACGCCTTCGATTTCAGCAGCGTGAGCTCCCTCAATGTCTGTGGGTGGCACAGTTCGCATTCTGGGTGGAAGTGGTGTCGGTTCTGGTGTCGGCTGTCCGAGTCATTCTGGTGGATATGCACCTGTGCCTTCACACCTCCAGTGTGTCTGCGGATTCTCTGCTGTGCCATCTTGGCAAGGAAGGCAGCCATCAGATAAATTGTCACGAACCAGAGCCAGGTGTCATGCTATCGCGGCCTTATCATTGATATGCCCAGGAAACACAACTCCCTGCTTCATCTCTTTGTGAACATCACTGCGAGGTTTGTTTATCAAATAATGCGTTTCCTCTATTGTGGGGTGCGAAAACCCTCGTGTGGCCCTTTTGGCCATATTCAATGCAAGGTGCGTGTTGGACTGTTCTAGCTGTACCCGACCTCCTTACCTTGCCATAGGAGTAAACATGTCGAAAACCTACAAGAAATTAGTTGCTACTTCTAAAAATGAGATTCGGCTATTACCTCTACCATACATGCTTCTGTAAAATTCTCGAAGCTGTTTAAACCTTGTTTCGGCCACTCGCAGGGACCCTTATCATGAAACTCCTCTGGCAAACTCCCACAGCAGTGAATATCATAATGTTCAATTTTGTGGACTGTGTGGACCAATGCCTTGGTTGACCAGGGAGGTCATCCTAATGTTAGCAACGGGTCCGGGTAATCCGCCAGAGGTCCGGGTTTGGATTGGAAAAACGGGTCAGTTTGGTTCCAGCACCGTCCAACAACTCGACCGGCTGCTGCTTGCCGGTTGAAATCCGACCCCGTACCCATTAACCCGTGGGTTTCGCCAGGTGTGGCTAGACCTGTCGGGTCCAATCTCCGGTTTTGCATTTCAGGTAGTTCAATTTATGGACCCATTCAGAAATCTTACAGTTGATTATAAAATATTAACAATGATATGTCTATGTTGTTTTTGCATGAACTGGCCGCCTTTGTGCTCAAAATATGTAGTCGAACTCTCCCTGCCCCATCCTGACAATCAGTGTCAACGGAGCGTCAACAATTTTAGGTCTTGCATTCTGGGTAATCAGAGCGGGTAGTGGTTGCAGCTAGTCACAACTGAGTTATTGGCCTGCTTTATAGACAAAAGCAGAAACGACACGCTCCATGGCCCTTAGTGAATATGAGAGTCAAATGAGCGTCAACGATTTAAGGTCTCACATCTTGGGAAATATAAGTGGCACATGATTGCAAACCTCTATTAAGGAGGAATTGGCAGCCTCTCTAGGCAGATGAGCAAGTGACATTCCTCCGACAGCCTCCCAGACAGTAACAACTAATTTCATTTACAATGACACAACGAACAGTTCATGCCCATTTTAGACTAGAACAACTGTCAGAACATCGTATCTACACAATGACGGATGCATCGGGCTTTGATTACCAATGATGAAATGCCAAAAATTGTTGAAGCTCCGTTGACGCCCATTTTCATCAAGGCGCACAGAGCATGTCACTATCTTTTTCCCCATACTGGTGGCCAATACTTTAATTATATATAGGAACGACCATATTGCTTTTGACTTACCCGAGCCGACAAGACCAGAAATCGTTGGGGCTCCATTGGGGCTCAATTCCAGAATGGGCCAGGGAGTGTGAGGCTCACTCTTTTGCCTATAAAGCCAGCCAATAGTGCATTGATGAATGGTCTCAGCCGATCGCCAAGCAGATTACCAATGATGCAAGACCAAAAAATGTTGACGCTCCGTTGACGCTCATTTTGCCATGGGTGTATCCCCAATATGTTATCATTTATTTTGTTGTAATATATCATTCATGGTGATTTGGCAGCCCCTGTACCGTCTTCATATACTTTCTCCTTCATCAAAACATTGTTCTTTAATACTACATATCAATATATCCTTTAAAATATACTTCAAAGTGTCCGCCAATTGTTGATAATAATACACTCAAAAATCTGGTTTCATTCGATCAATGCTCATCATCAATGTCAGGTTCGCTCAATTGGCTGCTGTCGTCTGCAAAATGGATGTCAGCCGCATTACCACGCAGCAGATAGTGTACAAACCAGTGGATGTTTCTTCATCATTCAGCATTGCCGGGTGTCTTTCCATCGCAGCCTTCAAATCTACATGCCCAGGAAACTCAACTCGCCGCTTCTTCTCTTCTCAGGCTTCGGCCCATGGTATCTTCATCTGGAATTGCGTTTCCTCTATTGCGGCGCGCGAAAACCCCCCTTTTGCCATTTTGGCCATATTCAAAGCCAGGCACGTGTCAGACTGTTCTAGCTGTACCCGACCTCCTTGCCTTGCCATAGTTGCAGACATGTTGAAAACCTACAAGGAAATTAGTTGCTGCATCTACATATTAGATACGACCATTACGTCAACCATGTACGCTTCTATAGCATCCTCTAACGTGGTTAATGCCTATTTGGTCCACTGTCGAGGATTCTTATCACTCCATTCGTCTGCGAAAATTCCGGAGCTGGCGACATCATGATGTTTGATTGCGTAGACTCTGCAGCCAAATGCCTTTGTCAACGATTGAGGTTTCCCATTCCAGGGGCGATAAAATGGACACGTAGCTCTCTACGTATTCCAGCAGGATGTTATATTATCAATTGACGGCCGTGTACCTCGATATGACGAGACTTACATCCGATTGCATGCTGCTTCTCATTCCTGCTGCTTGCGGTTTCATGTGCAATTTTTAACTGTACATCCAGGGTCATGTTTTCGGTGGCTGCATTTGCAGCGTCACGGTGAACTGAGTGGTGTCTGCATTGTAGTTGGGTCTCAGTGGGTGGCGTAATGGATGAAGTGCCCATCGTTCTGCTTCATTCGGTTCCAAACTCAACTTGCTGAGGTGTTTGTGGAACTGTGATTTCTTGCTGTGGAAGTGAAGAGATGATGATAACGAAATGAAGTGGGAAGTCCTGCGGAAGAAGATAATGCGAAGAAGAGGGAATTCCTGAGGGATATATAGTTAGCATTAAGTCAAAATGGCATGCATAACAGCCAACTTGCTCGTTCTACACAAGATGAAACATGGTGCGCATATCTGCCGGTTGCACGGGTTGCCAACCGTCCTGCAATTTGCACCAAGTCGGTGCGAGATTGTGTGCTGGTTCACAGGGATGAATCACGGTGAATGACCGTCGAATTCTTGTGTTTGTGTGACAACAACGGTCCATTCTTCCTCGGAAAGAATGTCTGCTGATGTTTGTCTCAAGAAATCCATGGGATTTTAAATGATACTAACACTAAACATAATGTCATGATGTACGGTTAGCATTGCTATTCCCAATGTAGTGACGGTCAAAACACAGATTTTGCTTTGTTCAAGTTGATTAAAAGTACCAACCTTGACATAAAAGACGCAGCTTGCCTTTATGTGGTCCTTATCTCCCAACATCCAACATCTCGTCCATCAACGAAGTCAACACAAAGCGCAATGGTCAATGTTCTGAAACAGAACCTTTCGCCACTACGGGCAGGCACATATGGCAAATCAACAAAGCAGTCCACATGACGACGTCATCAAGCGAATAAGGGCAGATGCGGCCTGGAAGCAGAATGGGTCCGAGCCCTTTCAGCGTTGTGTAGCTTGTCATCCAAAAAGAAGCTTGCGGCATGGAAAGGACAAGAAACGCACTTCTCAAGCTACAAAGAGAAGGAAAAATGGATCAAGAATAATGTGGAAAGAGAGACTGCTGTGGCCAGAATGCGAGTTGAAGACGCAGAGATAGCAATCAAACAGGAGCAGGATGATATGAGAAATGCTGAAATGGCGGGATTGACAGCCACCACGCCTGAAACAACATTTGACGAGATGTTGAACGCCATTGGAGATAGTCTGAGCGATCTTGCAAGGTCCGACGATGGGGAGGATGGGGAAGACAAGGCTGGTGATGAAGAAGATCATCCGGGGGGCAGGCTTAGCGAAGATGACCAACCCGGCTGGGTAATGGGCACAATCTCTAATACTGTAAAGCATAGCATGGAGTGTTTTCGGAATAAGCAGATTAAGCTTGACGAATTGACGCAACTAGGCTGGGGAGATGCGGCTGACTACTTCCGTGGGAAGGATAAGAAGTACGTGTGCACTGAATCGAAGTTTCCAGCTGTCGTTCAACCTGAAACGGCAGATGACGCAGCGTCATCTGTGCTGACGACATTTAGTGAGCCTCTGGGGACTCTTGATAGCGTCCCCGGGAAATTGCAAATGCCGCAAGTGACTTCTCGACCAGGGAGTAGTCATATGAGTCTAAGTTCCGGGAACCTGCAGACGCACGAACACATTATGTCCCTCCCGCCCGCCCAAATGCCCAATCGGTCACAGATTCAGCAATCCAACCCTGTTGAACCCTTAAGCTTTAACTCCTGCATATTGCGTCCCAAGCTATTTACTATATAGAAATCAGATTTGGACGAGGACATGGTGACGGCTCCTGCTTCGCCGGAGGAATGAATAGGCAAATTGGCATTTGTAACCATGAAAATAGTTGAAATGCAATACTTGTACCTATTTTGCTACGTGTCAGCTTTTAGTTGATGTCAGTGACCAAATTTTGAGACATGATAATTCGTCTATACATGTGCACCGGTTGGATAGGCCATGCCCATGGTCTCGACATCCAATCACGTTGACTAACGACCAATGAATGTGATATTGTCCTGCCCGTCTCTATTTAGTGAGACAATTAGAACTAAATTACAGACAAAACTTGCTAAGAAAATTTAAGTCGGTGATGTCATACGAGTCATAGATGCAGCGCTCTAAGCTCAATTCTAAGCTGCATGAATGATGACCGTGATGCTGTATACGATCATGGATCCAACTGCATAATTCGCTGCACAGACCTGGTGCCCACAGTCAAGATGTTGAAAATTGCTCATGGTAGGTCATGGATATCGCGGAGAATGAGCTGGATGAGGAAAGGTGAGGAAGTCGGGCTTAATATATGAAATAGTAGTATACGGATATTTATGCAGGTAATCGCAGGCCGAAAGCCATCAGCAACAACTCTGCTTTCCGTCGGAAACACCCGGGTGATCTGGACGGCTCTGACAGCTCTGACCGAAGCTCGTACCTTCTGACGGGGAACAACACGCTACCCGTCGCCCAGGCGCCAGGTCGCGTTGCATATCCTCAGGAAAATGTATCTCAGTCACCTGAAGCCTCCAGGAGTGTCTGAGAGGATGTGGAGTGTGAACTTAGATGCGTCAATTTCAGGAGTATCAGACCCTAGGAGGGCATTCCTGCCGGCCATCAGAGTAACTGGGAGCGCTGGCAACAAGCCTGGGAGTGCCGACGACAAGCCTGGGAGCACCTGGGAGCTCCGGTGACAAACCTGGGAGCGCCGGCGACATATCTGGGAGCACCTCGAATCACAGTCACGTATTCAGTTGGTATTCTCATCTATGTATCTCTGTATCGATATAGCTACACATCTACACATGGTATATCTGGACTGGCTGCAGGCGGTGCTTGAGAGCAATTTGAGGTGCGCCTGAAAATGACAATCGAGTGAACTCAGATATATACTCCGAGGCTGTGCTCGAGCGAGTTAGGAGATGCACTTGGAGGCGGTAGTCGAGCCTATTTGGAGGTACACTTGGAGGCAGTTATCGAGTGAACTTAGAGATGCACTACGAGATCGTGATCGAGCGAGTGTGGAGATACACTTGGAGGCCATGCTCGTGCGAACTTGCAAGCTGTAATCGAGCGAGCTTGGAGATACACTTGGAGGCTGTGATCGAGCGAGTTTGGTGATGCACTTGGAGGCCGTGATCGAGCGAGAATGGAGATGCACTTGGAGGCCGTGATCGAGCAACATTGGACGAGTCCTTGGAGGCGGTCGATGGACGGCGCACCGGGTTATGAGACTCTATTCATCAGTTAGTTAACTCGCAACCATGGGAATGTAACAATGTGACTTCACCTTTGAGCTCTCATGGAGATGTGGCTGATGACGGTCGATCGTGAAGGGAGGTACGCCAGAAGTTGAAGCTACTTTCAGTGGTCAACTCGTAATCATGAGAATGAAGGGAAGACAAACAATCTTGGGTGGATGCTGTACTCGGTGTATGCTGTACTCAGTGTCAACTCATGATCATGTCATGGAGAGATAGAGAGGGATGACTTAACTTTGTGTTCTGCGATGATGGTTGAGTTGTGGACGAGAAAGAGAGAGATGGGGGATGAAGATGAGAATGATATGGAGGA